>ERZ808245.9-NODE-9-length-217566-cov-8.259826_pt1 | contig 217566 bp, 188 predicted proteins | sample MGYA00521243_ERZ808245 | MGnify/ENA primary metagenome ERZ808245 (study PRJEB31516, sample SAMN03275576) | gut metagenome | biome: mammalia-associated habitat; material: feces | host: Papio cynocephalus | place: Kenya | collected 2012-07-07 ... | reverse complement strand
TTTACAGCTCTCTAGAAGGGACGTTCGATTTCTCTTCCAAATAAATACTGGGGGGGTACATTAGTATCACTTACTATAAAGGGAGAACAACAATGATCATAGGAATCAATGCAGTTATTGTAAACGAAACGAGCGACGCACATTTCGATGTTTATGGAAAGTGTCCGCATTGTGGTTGGGTTGAAAGATGCGGCTCGCGCAACAATTGGTGCGGTCGAGGAAGTAGAACGCCTTTGGGGACCAAAACGTGCTCAAAATGTGGAACCAAATACAAAATGGAAGCGGATAACACAAAATAAAAGGGAACTAATATGGACTTGTCGGAACTTTATCAAACATATAACACAACTGATTTTTCGGAACAGCTTCCATTGATTGCGAAGGAATATAAACTGCTAATCCCCGAATTGTCAAAAAATCAAATATGGACTTTTGTCTGCAGGAATTCAGAGACTCTTCGTTATTCCACGGAGACTTTCAAAATGATTGAAAACGGGCCATTTGAGAAATATATAAAATCGTACTATAAGGTTAATCAAAACCTTAATGTATTTTTAGAAAATGAATATGGTCTTCGCTGCTTGCGCTTGATGTTGGAAAAAGGAGACTTAACAAAGGAGCAGCTTAAAGATACTTGCGACGAAAACGAAAGAGTACTATTGATTTACAATCAAAATTTTTGGGAAAAGTTAAAGGACTCAGCCAAATACGAAAATTATATTGAGATTGGTGACTTCTCTTGGATGATCAAAACTGAGAAATGGCTTCAAGGAGGCTATAACGATTTTCTTGAAAGGGAGAACTGCTGTGTCAATGAAAGAATCAATAAGGCTCTATCAATTACTTTAGATAAACTGTTGGGCGAACCGAATAATAGCGACAAACAAAAATTTAATTACCATATCATAATGAGTTACATAATGTTTTTTACAGATTATGTTGAACAATTATATTCAAAAAGAATAACAGTAGATGAATTTGTAGACAAAATCAGTAATGGAATTGAGTCTTTTAATTTGCTCAAATCTAACGGTATGATGGACCTCGATACAATTGAGCGAAACCTATCTCTTCTTAATGAACAAGATGAAAGAACAGAGGACAGACTTGGGTTTTAAATGGGATGGTAAAACAATGGGCGACTGTATTTTGAATGAGCATGATGTAGCCAATGAATTGTGCGGATTATCTGAGAAAATTCTGAGATATAAGTTTCGACACAGTGGGACTTTCTTTGATGCCGATATGATAGAAAACTATTTCTTTTATGATGTGATGCAGTTTTTGCTTTTTGTTCGTGGCAAAGAAGGAAAAATCGAATTTCTCAATAAAATTTATGAGCGTTGCAAAAATAAGAGAATGAAAGAAATCCCGGAATACAAAGAAATATACCTAGAGTTTCAAAAGCTTATTGATACGGATTAAGAAATACAAATTTGGTAATGACGAATCCGTTAATAATTCAGAGAAACGATATGCATTAGGTTTGTGTTTTAAATTCAATCAGAACAAAAAATAAACACTTTTGGGTCTCGTTCTTACAAAACCTCAAAGCAGCCCGTTTGGTGGTCTCGGTCGATACTACAGTGAATAACTAGAATTTCTTACCCCAGTGAATCTTGCCTTTTTCAAATCGATCCACTTGGCTCTTAGGCTGCTTTTCCTTACCAAAAATCAATAAAGAAATGGGCAAATAGCCATCTGGAAGAGAGAACTCCTTAATTAGCTTATGATAAAAATCACTATCGAATTTAATGCCAGCCCATAACGAACCATATCCTAGTTCTGTTGCGGCAAGCAGCATGTTCTCACTTACGGTGCTAGCGTCTTCAAGTAGAAACTCCATTGTGGGATTTTTATTCGAATCGCCGATGACAAGCACTGTTAACGATGCGGTTGCGGCAATCGCGCACGTCGGTTTCTCTTTCTGGAATTCCGTCCAGAAGGCATTGTCCGTGTTCACGATAAGCTCGTAGGGGCGACGATTCATCGCGCTAGGTGCTTCAAATCCAGCCTTCAGTATTTTCTTGATGTCGTCTTGACTCATTACGTGTGGCAAATAAGCGCGAACGCTGATGCGCTTTTCGATGCATTCTAAAGTATTCATCGTTCTTTCTCCTGCAAGAATTATAACTATTTTCCGTTTTTCTCTCTAATGAAAAGAAAAATAAAATTACAACACCTAGTTTTCACTACGATGTGGAATCGTGAGAAAAACCCTTGTACAATGGCAACATTATTGAGGTACATTCGAATGAAAATTGCAATTAGTTCCGATTCATCTCTCGACTTAACTCCCGAGTTAATTCAAAAATATGATATCCATGTCGTTCCTTTTTCTATCGTCATGGGGGAAAACGCCTATTTAGACGGCGAAGTCACAAGTAAAGACATTTTTGCCTATACTGCAAAAACGGGTAAGCTTGCTCGCACAAGCGCAGTGAATGAAGCCCAAAGTGAGGCTCATTTTGCTTCTCTATTAAAAGATTACGATGCCGTCATTCACTTTACGATTTCTAGCGATATGAGCGCCTCTTATCAAAATGCTGTTCTCGCCGCTAAGAAATTTGCTAATGTTTACGTTGTCGATTCTCGCACCCTTTCAACGGGTGTCGCTCTTCAAGCCATTTATGCCAAAAAATTAGCGGACAAAGGCTTAATCCCCGAAGAAATTGTTGCGCGCGTCAAAGAAAGAATCCCTTATGACCAAGCATCTTTCGCGATTGAAGCGGTGAATTACCTTTATAAAGGTGGGCGCTGCTCTGGCTTAGCGGCCCTTGGCGCGAATCTCCTTCATATCCGTCCACAAATCATTGTGAAAAACGGAAAGATGGGCCCAGGAAAGAAATTCCGCGGACCGATGATCCGTTGGGTGAAAGACTATGTCGAGGAAACGCTTCGTGAATATCCTAACCCCGATCACTCCATCGTATTTATTACCTATAGCAGTGCGACGGATGAGGCTGTTGCTTGGTGCAAAGAACGCCTTGCCCAAGCGGGGTTCAAAGAAATCTATAACACCAATGCTGGCGGGACGGTTTCTTGCCACTGCGGGCCAGGGACACTAGGCGTTCTCTATTTCAATGATGGCGATCACGAATAGGATATCATTCGATTTTCTTGCAAAAACGCTTTTCGTATACTAATATGTGCGTGCGGAAAACCCTCGGCAGAGGTTCCGTCAAAGCTAAACTGAGGAGTGGCAGAGTTAGCCACTCTTTGTTTTTATTGGAGGTTTGAATGGAAGAAATAGCGAAAGTCAGATCGTTACTAGAAAAACCTTTGCTGGAGAAAGGATATGAAATCGCCGATATTCGCTTATCACGCGATAAAGGCGGAATTGTTCTCTCCATCGTTGTCGATCGCGTAGAACCGATATCGCTCGACGACATTGTGAAAGTGAGTGAGCTCATTAATCCACTTCTTGATAAGGAAGATCCGATTGAAGGGGCTTACACGCTTGATGTCTCCTCGCTAGGCGCGGAAAAACCGATTGACCCAATGCGTTTAGATAAATACATCGGAAAATACGTCAACATTCATCTCCTGCACCCCTTGAAAGGGAAGAATAACTTGGAGGGCACTCTCCTAGAGACGAATGAAAATTCCCTTACGCTCGAAATCAAAGACAAAGCAAGAAGAATTAAAACTGAAGTAGAGCGTAAAAATGTTGACAAAGCAAGATTAGCCATTGAATTCTGAAAGGAAAAAACATATGCCAAGCAAAAAGAAAAATGCAATTCAAATGCCAAAGTTGAGCGATGCGGTCAATGAGATTGCGAATTCGAAAGCACTCACGGTAGAAAGTGTTGTCGCGGCTCTTACGGAAGCCTTAAGAAAGGCCTACATCAAGTATCTTGGTGGCGGAGATGACGCTGTTGTTGATGTCAAAATTGATCTCGGCAAAGAGACCGTCTATGTGGCTCAACTTAAAAAAGTCACGAAGAATGTCACGGATGACTATTTGGAAATCGACTATGAAGAAGCGAACGAAGGCCTTACCACTCCGATTTGGAAAGAAGGGGACCTTTATCCCATTCCAGCGACCGTGAGCGAGCTTTCCAAAGTGTTCGCTAATGCCGTCAAAGGAAATCTACGAAACGAACTTGGAAAAGCCGAAAGAAGCGCGCTTTACGACATCTATAAAGACCACATCGGCGAAATGGTCACCGGAACCGTGGAAAAAGCGGACGAGAGAAGCGTTTCCGTCAACATCGGAAGAACAACTGTTGAACTTACGCGTCGTGAAATGATTGGTGATGAATTCTTCCGCATCGGCGATAACATCAAAGTATACATTCAAGAAGTTAAACAAGCCCAAGACGAAGGGAAACCAAGCCGTGGCTCTCAAATTGAAGTCACTCGTTCTAGCGAAGGATTCTTGCGTCGCTTATTCGAAGAGGAAATCCACGAGATTTATGATGGTACGGTTATCATCAAAGGAATTGCTCGCGAAGCCGGCGTGCGAAGCAAAGTTGCCGTCTATAGCAATAATGATGACGTCGATCCAACTGGCGCATGCATTGGCCAAGGTGGAAATCGCATCCAAAAAATCGTTTCTCAGCTTGGCAATGGTATTGACAAAGAAAAAATCGACATCATTGCTTATAGCAAAAATCCCGGTTTATTCATTGCCGAATCCTTACGTCCGGCGCAAGTGCTCGGCGTTAAGATCGTCGATGAGAACGCGACCCCACGTCCAAAAGCGACCGCGGTTGTTCGCGATGAGCAACTTTCTTTGGCCATCGGCAAAAAGGGAGCGAATGCACGCTTAGCAAATAAGCTCACCGGATGGAACATCGACATCGTCGAAGAATCCATCGCGAAGGCCGAGAATCTTGATTACGTCACGACCGAAGAATTACAAAAACAAGCGGAAGAAGCGAAGCAAGCAGAAGAAAGAGAAGCTTACGCCCGTAAGAGCGCAGAAGAAGCCGCAAAGCGCGAGAAAGAGCAAGCAGAAGCCGCTATCAAAGCTCAAGAGAACGTTGGTACAGAGACCGCTAACGAAGAGCCTGTTTCCGAAAAGAAATCAGTCGCTTCTGTAGAACCAGAAATTAAGGCCGAAGAAACAAAAGTTGCCCCAGCTCCTATCGAAACACCAAAACAAGAGCCTGAGAAAGAAGTCGTTCACGCCGAAGTGAAGACGACCAAGAGCTTACAAGAACTTGAAGAAGAACTTGAGAAAGCGAAGAGCAAGCCAGTTACTTCCACTCGTGGCACTCCGAAAGCCAAACGTCCTCATAAGATTACCGAGGAAGAAGTGGAACGCGTTAAACCAAGCGAAGTCACTCCAGCCATCGATGCGATGCCGATTTATTCACAAGAAGAACTCGACCAAATCGAACAAGAGGAAAGCATGAATGCGGACCTCGACAATATGGACGAGGACGAGGATCTCGATCAATACGATAGCTATTACGATGACGAAAAATAAGCGTGAAATCATTCGTAAAGATATTCTGACGGGGACTCTTTCCCTCGTCATTCCTTGATTCGCCTGGTGAAGAAAGGGAATGGAATCGTCATTGATTCATCTCTTTCTATGGGCGGAAGAGGCGCTTACGTCAAATTCGACGAAGAAGCAAAAAGAAAACTTAAAGACGGGAAGGCTCTAGCAAGAGCGTTCCACGTTTCTCTTTCTCCTTCTTCGCTACAAACCTTGTTGGAGGAACTTAGCCATGTTCGATAATGTGCTTGGATTTCTTGGAATTCTCTTCCGCGCGAATAAAGCATTGATTGGAGAAGAAGCCCGTTCTTCTAAAAAAGGGAAACTTGCTTTCCTCGCTTCTGACGCGAGCGAGAATACGAAAAAAGAAACAAAAACGTTAACGGATGTGTTGCCAACGCTTACTACGTATACCAAAAGTCAATTAGGAAGCGCCCTTGGCTACGAAGGAATTAGTTTCATCCTTATCGTAGACAAAAAGGCTGCAAATTCGTTACTTAAGAAAAGAAAGGAGACACTATGAAAAAAACGCAACAATTCCATTCAAAAAAGAATGACAATCAAAAGCGAAGAATTGAGAATTTCTCTTCTCGCCCCCATGGCGCAAAGAAGGAGGAATTCGCAAAAGTCAACGGAGGTGTCTTCGTCTATTCTAAGCCGCTTTCCGTTGCAGACTTAAGCAAAGCCATCAACGTTCCAAGTGTTCAAATCATCAAATTCCTCTTCGTGCAAGGAAAAATGGTGACAATTAATCAACTCCTTGATGATGAGACAATCGGCACGATTTGTCTTGAATTCGGATACGATTTCAAAAAAGAGAAAGTGGTAGATGCCGACCATTTCGAAGAACTAGAGATTGTTGATGATCCAAAAGACCTTGTGGAGCGCCCGGCGATTGTAACCGTTATGGGGCACGTTGATCATGGTAAAACAACGTTAATTGACGCGATTCGTAATAGCGATGTCGCATCTCATGAGGCGGGTGGTATCAGTCAAGCGATTGGCGCTTATCAAAAAGAATACCAAGGGAAGAAGATTACTATCATTGATACCCCAGGGCACGCTGCGTTTACGGCGATGAGAGCGCGTGGCGCACAAGTCACCGATATCACAGTGCTTGTCGTCGCTGCAGATGATGGCGTTATGCCTCAGACATTAGAGGCCATCGATCATGCCAAAGCTGCAAAATGTGAAATCATCGTCGCGATTAACAAAATGGATAAGCCAGGCGCAAACCCCGAACGCGTGAAGCAAGAGCTTATGGCTCACGACGTTATTGCGGAAGATTATGGGGGCGAAGTCATGATGATTCCACTTTCCGCGAAAACCGGAGAGGGGATTAATGATTTGCTTGATGCGATATTAGTCAAAGCGGAGATGATGGAACTCAAAGCCAATCCTCGCCGCTACGCGATTGGTACCGTTCTTGAAAGCAATCTCGATAAGGGCGAAGGGCCAAAAGCAACTCTTTTGGTGCAAAATGGTACGCTCAATAATAGCGATTATGTCGTTGTTGGCGAAATCTACGGCAAGATCCGCCGTATGACTAACGAACATGGGAAAGTCGTTAAAACGGCTCCTCCAAGCACACCAGTTTCCGTTACAGGACTAAGTGCTGTTCCTAGTGCAGGTGATCGTTTCATGGCTTTCCCGACCGAAAAAGAAGCCAAAGCCATTGCCGAACGTCGCGCTCTAGCCAAAAAAGAGCAAACGCAATCTGGCAGTGCGGCCCTTTCTTTGGCTGATTTGAATAACCTTGTGAATGCAGGGAAAATCAAAGACATCAATGTTATCGTGAAAGCAGATACGGCTGGAAGCGCAGAAGCGGTGAAAGCGTCTTTGGAAAAGTGCAGCAATGACCACGTCCATATTCATGTCATCAGCGCAGCGGCTGGTGCCATTAGCGATAGTGATGTTCTTCTAGCGAGTGCTTCAGGCGCCATCATATATGCTTTTAACATCCGACCAGATGCCCGCGTCGCCGAAAAAGCGAAAGAAGAGCATGTGGAAATTCGCCCATATCGCATCATTTATCAAATGATCGATGATATCAATGCGGCGTTAAAAGGCATGTATAAAGCAGAACTTGTTGAGCAAGTTACCGGTCAAGCGGAAGTCCGACACATCTACAAGATTTCACATGTCGGAACAGTCGCTGGATCTTATGTCATCTCTGGCGAATTGAAGGCGAAAGAGAAAGTGCGCCTTCTCCGTGCAGGCGTCGTCACCTATGAAGGGGAACTGGGCTCGCTCAAACGCTTCAAAGACGACGTGAAAGAAGTCAAGGAAGGATATGAATGCGGACTATCCATCGATAATTTCAATGACATCAAAGAAGGTGACATTATCGAAGGATATGAAATGGTGGAGAAAAAATAATGGCAGACCGCAAAGGCAGAATCAAAGCACTCATCGCTCGGAATATCAGCGATATCTTGACTTTTGAACTCAAGAATTCTCACATTGGTATCCCTTCTGTGAATGAAGTCGATGTCAATAGTGATAATAGTCTAGCCAAAGTCTACGTTTCTTTCATTGGTGCAAAATACCCCCGGCAGAATCTAGAAGAGCTCAATCGTTGCAAAGGGTTCGTCCGCACTTCTTTAGCGAAGAAAATGGACTTGTGGAAAGTTCCAGATATTGTGTTTGTCTATGACGACCAATTCGATAAAGCGGAATCGCTTGATCGCGCTTTGGCGAAAGAAGAGAAGGAATTAAGAGATCTGAAACAAGACGACAAATAAAGTTGTGCTACATTCATAAATTGGGTTTGGCTGTATTCAAACCCTTTTTATTTGATGCTTCGATAGAATCGCCTTGGCCCCGGGAGGAGGGCGGTCATCATTGCAAAGCTTTTCGGCTAGGCTATAATGATAGTGGTTTTTGCTCTAATGCCCTTTCGGGGCGTTAGAGTCTTTTTTGTCCACCAAGAGGTAAATCAAGATCAGGATGACCACGATCGCCGTGACGTCCATGCCTTATTTTCCTTTCTCCGCCTTTTTCCCGGGGTGGCTATGAGGAAGCATATGCATCTACTCCTCACTCATTACTAGACATTTTTCCTTCGGTTTACCAAAAAATAATGAAAGATTTAAAATGAATGAATAATTAGTTACTAAAGCATCTGTTTCTTTTAACGTGAAACGCGACGAAGAAAGCGGTCTTTCTTGGAGACGATATCGTATTGCTTTGAGAATCCTACCTCATGAGCGAAAGTATTCTTTTGACCGTTTAAAAGAAAAGTAACGGGGTTCATTTCTTTGCTTTTCATGTCTATCAGTTTATTTAGGGCCGCGATTTTGGCCTCTTTCTTTCCCACTAGACCAAAGAATTCAATACGATGGGCCATTTTCTTATTTAGAGCAATTTCTCCGACTTTCTTGCCATTTTCCAAAATAAGATAATCTTCTTCTCCTTCTTTGTTCGCGCGCTTTGCAAAAGAGGATTTACGCATTGTTTCTCCTGCAAGGATGGGTTTTAAAGAATAAGAGGTTCCTCCAATCTTGTATTCCAAATCCAGAAAAGGAAGGACAAACGCTTGATGGTTATTGAGCATATTGCGGAAATTGATTTTCGCTTCTGGGTGAGAAGCGTATAAAGAATGAAGTGTGTTTTTTGCCCATTCTCGCTCCGTATGCTGAGAGGCGGGGCAAGAAGAGAGAAGGACAGGAATGTTCTCTTCCTTCACAAGGGCTTTAATATCGTCTTCTTTTGCATAATAGAGGGGGCGAATAAAAGTGATATTGCTTTTGGAAAGAAACATTTTTGGTTCGAAAGTGGCCACTTTCCCAGCGTGAACCAGATTCATGAGTAGCGTTTCTAAAACATCATCGCTATGATGGGCGAAAGCGACCTTGTTGCATTTCATTTCTTTTGCAATTTCATTCATCGCCGCTTTTTTCATTCTTGAGCAGATCGAGCAAGGGATGTGATGGCCTTCTTTTTGATGAGAGCGTAACACGTCGATTACGAATGTAGCGTCATGAATGATGAGCGATTTCCCACATTCTTGGCAGTATTTTTGAATTCCGCTCAAATCGCTTTTTGGGAACCCCAAATCTAAATAAACAGGATAGAAAGAAAATTTTTGATTAGAGAAATAGGTGTAAAGCGATAATGCTTTCACGAGCACCAAAGAGTCTTTCCCGCCCGATACGCCAACGAGGATTCTGTCGCCCTCATCAATCAAGGAGTAGTCATCGTCCGCTCTCCTTAAGGCCGCAAGAATGTTACGAATGTATTTTCCCATATATTCACGTTTTTCCGGAAATCATTATAATGATTCCGCAATGGAAAATGGAATCCTTCTCATCGATAAGCCGATTGGACTTACTTCGCGAAATGTTGACAATGCCATCGGTCATATGTTTCATACCAATCGAGTTGGCCATCTAGGAACGCTTGATCCTTTCGCTAGTGGGCTTCTAGTCGTCGCTCTGAATCAAGGGACGAAATTCCTTCCTTTCTTGCCAATTTCGCCGAAAACCTATTTGGCTTCTTTGCGTTTGGGCGAGAAAACTTCGACTGGAGATACCGATGGTGAAGTCGTGGAACGGTCCAGTATCCCTTCTTTGAATAAAGTGAGCATTGAAAAGGCGCTCTCTTCGTTTTTAGGAGAATCCTATCAAATGCCACCAATGACAAGCGCGATTAAAATCGACGGCGTTCCTTTATACAAATACGCTCACAGAGGGGAAGAAAAAGAGCGAGAGAAGCGCTTGATTCACGTATATAAAATCGAACTCGTTTCTTTTGACGGGACGAATTTGTCCTTCCTTGTTTCCGTCTCTAGTGGCACCTATATTCGCGTTCTTGGAGAAGATATCGCTTCTACACTCGGAACCGTTGGGCATCTTGTCTCATTGCGGCGCTTATCCATCGGTAACATTTCTTTAAACGATGCTAAAGACTTGAATTCCATCAAAGAAGGCGATGTGAAAGACCCAACCCCTTATATCTCGGAGGTGCCACATTTCGAAATTGATCCTTCCTTAGAAAAAGCGATTAAAGATGGAAAGAAAATCTCGCTATTGAGTGATTTTGGCCCGCGTGTTTTATTAACACTTGGAAAGAAGGCGCTTGCGGTTTATAAAAAAGAAGGTGGCCTTGTTTATCGTTCTGAAAGGGGACTATTTTGATGAAAAAAATCGTACTCGGTGTCGATAAGCTACCGAAAACAAATCGATTAACCCTCTTGCTTGGCACGTTCGACGGCGTTCATTTAGGTCATTACGAGCTTGTGAAAGATGCTAAGTTCCATAGTGAAGGGGAGCTTGGCGTTCTTTTGTTCGACAAAAATCCTTCAACCCTGCTTGGAAATAAAAGCCCAAGAATTCTGACGTCTTTAGAAGACAAGATTCGTATTTTTTCCTCCTATGGTTTTGATTACGTTTTTGTTCTTCCACTAAACGAACCGCTCCTTCACGAGAGGAAAGAGGAATTTATCGATCATTATTTATTGCCTCTTTCTCCTTCTTTGCTTGTCGTTGGTGAAGATTATTCCTTTGGCCTAAAGGCGGAAGGAAAAGCTCTTGATTTACAGGCAAGATTTGCGACTGATATTGTGCCCATCATGTATAAAAACGGTCATAAAATCGGTACGCAGGAAATTATCGCTTCTTTAGAAAAGGGAGATATAGCGAAAGCGAATGAGGATTTGGGGCGTCTTTATGAAATTCAAGGTAAAGTGATTAATGGCTATCAAAATGGTAGAAAATTCGGTTTCCCGACTGCAAATTTATCCCTTTCCTCCCCTTACGTCGTTCCTCATTCTGGTGTGTATAAAACCATTACTTATGTTCGAGGAATACCCCATAAATCTCTTACGAATATCGGTGACAATCCAACGATTGGATTGCTCAATCACGCAAGTATCGAAACGTATATTGACCATTTTCATGGCGACATTTATGGAGATACGATTTATATTGATTTTCTTTCTTTTTTGCGGGAAGAGAAGAAATTTTCCACAATCGATGATTTGAAAAAGCAATTGGAAATCGACAAAAAATCGCTTTCGGATTGAAAGAAATTGAAATAATTATTACATTTTCGTGTTTTTGTAGTATTATCAAGTTATTAACAATTATTTAAGGAAATTAAAAAATGACAAATGCCACAAAACGCGCTTTGGCTTCTTCCTTACGAAAATTGCTTTTAGAAAAACCGCTGTCGAAAATTACGATCAGCGAAATAAGTGATGGTGCGGAAGTCAATAGGCAAACATTCTATTACCACTTTGCTGACATCATGGATTTGCTCCGCTATGCAAGCCGAATTGAAGGCGAAACGATCGTGAAAGAACTCTCTTTTGGCTATGACTTTGAAAGCGACATTGCTCGTTTGCTCACGCTTTTTAAAGAAAGCTCGCCTGTGATTATGAATTTATACCATTATCTAGACAGGGCTTCTGCCGAAGGGCTGCTAGATGAAGTAACGCATGGCTTTGTGACCTTTTACGCAAAAAAGGCTGCCATAGGGATTGAACTTGCTCAAGAAGACATTCATGATGTTTCCGTCTTTTATGGTCACGCGATAAAAGGGGTCATTCACGATTATGTGCAATCTTCTTTTGCGGGGAATGTTCAAGATATTGCGCACAAAACCGCTTCGATTATGGCTGGGAGCTTCCGCAATTCGCTAATCAATCTTGCAAACGAACGTTTGTCGCGATAAGAATCTTATATATGAACAAGAAAAAAACGAACCACGCTGGTTCGTTTTTCGTTTATTTGTTAAGGGCTTCTTTCGCTGCCTTTTGGTGGGCGTCGAATTTCTTTCTTTCACTCGTATCGAGAATCTTCTTTCTCATGCGAATCGCGTGAGGCGTAATTTCGACAAGTTCATCACTATTGATATAATCGAGGCATGCTTCTAGCGTCATACGACGAGGAGCTTTTAAGACAATCATGAGTTCACGAGTGCTGCTACGGACGTTAGTCATCGGCTTCGCCATTGTGCAGTTTACGGCCAAATCGACGGGATAGCGGTGTTCTCCGACGATCATGCCTTCATAGCAAACATCGCCAGGAACGATGAACATCGTGCCATGCTCTTCGACTTTTTGAAGCGCGTAAGAAGTGGCTTCTCCTTTATCGGTCGAGACGAGAACTCCGATATTTCTTTCACCTACGTCGTGTTGATAAAGTGGACGATACTCTTTGAAGGTGTGATTGATGATGCCATATCCTTTTGTCATTGTGAGGAAGTTGGAGACAAAACCAATAAGTCCACGGGATGGAATGACGTAATTTAGACGCGTATTGGTACCGTTATCATCCATATCCACAAGGCTCGCTCCACGCGCCCCCAAAGTGGTCATCATATCACCGACGAATTCATTAGGGACATCGATTTGGAGGTCTTCGTAAGGTTCACATTTTTGACCATCGATTTCTTTGAGAATAACCTGAGGTTTGCTCACTTCCAACTCATATCCTTCGCGTCTCATTGTTTCAATAAGAACGCCGAGATGGAGTTCGCCTCTCCCAGATACAACCCATTTTTCGCTATTTGGAATACGATGATATTTTAACGAAACGTCGCGCTGAGTTTCTTCATAGAGTCTTTCTTCAATCACACGTGCCGTAACGAATTTGCCATCTTGCCCTCGCATTGGGCTGGAATTTGTGCCGAATTCCATTTGAAGTGTTGGTTCATCGACACGAAGCGGTGGAAGAGAATCGAGATGCTTCGACTTGCAAACCGTTTCGCCAACGCCCATATCTGGAAGTCCGGCGATACCGCAAATATCGCCTGCTTCGACTTCTTGAACCTCGTTGCGGCTCATGCCGTAGAAGGTGTAGAGCTTCATGACTTTAAATTCTTTGGTAGAACCGTCTAGACGAATGTCCGTTAAAGAATCGCCAACGCGAACCTTTCCGCGCTTGATTGTTCCGACACCGATTCTTCCGACGAAATCGTTGTAATCAAGAAGTGCTGGTTGCCATTGGAAGGGGCCATTTGGCTCACAACGTGGCTCTGGGATGTTTTTGATGATGGATTCAAAAACTGGATCCATACCAGGAGCCTGAGTTGCAGGGTCAGGAGAGTTACTCGAAGTGCCGTTCAACGCACTTGTGTAAACAATTGGGAAATCAAGGAATTCGTCTGGCGCGCCAAGCTCGATGAAAAGGTTTAATACTTCATCGATAGCGCGTTGAGGATTTGCGTTCGGGCGATCGACTTTGTTAATGACGACGATTGGCTTGATGTGATTCTCTAAGGCGTTTTTTAAAACAAAACGCGTTTGCGGCATCGTTCCTTCATAAGCGTCAACAAGAAGCAAACAACCATCAACCATGTGCATGATACGTTCTACTTCGCCGCCGAAGTCAGCGTGCCCGGGGGTATCAACGATGTTGATTTTGTAATCTTTGTAACGAATCGAGGTGGTTTTGGCAAGAATGGTGATCCCGCGTTCATGCTCAAGGGGGTTGCTATCTAGCATACGGTCTTGGACCGCCTCATTGTCACGAAAAGTGTGGCTTGATGTGAAAAGACTATTGACGAGGGTTGTTTTCCCATGGTCGACGTGAGCGATGATAGCAATATTTCTTATTTTCATGGGAAAACCTCCAAAAACAAACGAAAAAAATATAATCTTGCGCACGCCTATGCGCAATAAAAACTTGTTTGAAAGCACTACCTTACTGAGAAAATTAAAGCAAGTGAGTCTGTTTTATTAAGCATGTTTGCTAAAGAATCATTCATGAACAACAAAACGAATTAGCATCGGGAGTTGTTAATTATTTTACTTATCGATTGATACTAAAATTCCGTCATGTCGCAATCAAAGTCAACAGTTTATGTCTCCTTGCCATTAACTTGCTTTGCGATTCGATTCTTTTCCTTGATGAGCATTCCCTTTGAGCGTATATTATTTGTCGCAGCCTATCTTTGTTTCGACCAGTACTCCCTGATTCAACATTGATAGAGCCAAGTCATTATTAAAAGGAGAAAAAACATGGCTTTAAACAAAGAAGAAGTCAACGTCGTCGTCAAGAAATTCGGCAAAAACGCCGCCGACACCGGTTCGACCGAGGTTCAGGTCGCCCTTCTTACTAAGAGAATTCAAAAGCTCACCGAACACCTCAAGAACAACCAACAAGATGCGATTGCTAGACGCAACCTTCTCATCTTAGTAGGCAAACGTCATAGTTTGCTCGACTATCTTGCGAAGAATGATCGCGAAGCATATCTCAAACTCATCGCTTCTCTTGGACTTCGTAAATAATTACATTGAGTTTCATTGGCCTTTCCTGCAGGGAAGGGCTTTTTTGTTTCTGTGTATCAATTCCGTCTTGCCGCTTGTCTAAAAGAGCGTTCTTTTTAACTTTTTAATTTCCTACATTCTTGCGATGTAAGAACAAAGTCTAAAAAACTTATTACTTCCGATATCCGATGCTTTCCGTTTATGGTAAGATTGTTCGCGTTAAAAATAAGGAAAAGAAAAAATGAAAAAAACATTCGAACTCGACTTTGAAGGCAGAAAAATTATCGTCGAGACCGGAGAGATCGCGAAGCAAGCTGACGGCGCGACCTTCATCCGCTTCGGAGACACCGTCGTTTTATCGACCGCATGTTGCTCCGACAATCCAAAAGAAGGGGATTTCTTCCCTCTTACCGTTGATTACATCGAAAAACAATACGCAATCGGAAAGATCCCTCAGTCCTTCCTTCGTAGAGAAGGTAGACCAGATGAACACGGCATTTTAAGCGCACGTCTTATCGACCGTCCTATCCGACCGCTTTTCGCTGAAGGGTTCCGTAACGAAGTCCAGCTTGTCAATACGGTCATGAGCTGTGACCCTGACTATACGCCGGAAATGACTGCAATGTTGGGCAGTTCTTTGGCCCTTTGCATCAGCGATATCCCATTTGATGGCCCAGTCGCTGGTGTTATCGTGGGAAGAGTCGATGGAAAATTCGTCATCGATCCAACCGTTGAAGAAAAAGCTAAGAGTGATATTAATCTCACTGTCGCCGGCACTAAAGATGCCATCATGATGGTGGAAACAGGCGCTGCAGAAGTCCCAGAAGAAGAGATGCTCGATGCCATCATGTATGGGCACGAAGCTATCAAAAAACTCTGTGCTTTCCAAGAAACGATTATTAAAGAAATCGGACGCGAAAAACGCCAGATTGATCTTTACGCCCCTGATCCAGAAGTCAAGAAAGACATCGAAGGACGCATTGGCGAAAGAATGGTTAAAGCCATTTCCATCTTCGACAAATTGGAACGTCAAGACGCCATCGATGCTTTGAAAAACGAAATTCTTGACGATTACGATTCCCGTAAATACGAGAATGAGAAGACTCACGCCAAGACCATGATGATGGTCAATGACATTCTTGAAGCGATGGTTGCTAACGAAGTCCGTCGCCTCATCACGGAGGAGAAGATTCGTCCAGACGGAAGAAAAGTTGACGAAATCCGTCCACTTAATGCGCAAATCGATCTTCTTCCACGCGCCCATGGTAGCGCAATGTTTACACGTGGCCAGACCCAGGTTATCTCTACGACGACTTTAGGGCCTCTTAGCGATGCTCAGCTCATCGACAACCTCACTGGTGAAAGTGAGAAGAGATTCATGCATCAATATAACTTCCCGCCATATAGCGTTGGCGAAATTGGGCGTATGGGCAGCCCAGGCCGTCGGGAAATCGGACATGGTGCCTTAGGCGAAAGAGCTTTGTCGTATGTCTTGCCGAGCGCTGAAGAATTCCCATACACCATTCGGACTGTCGCTGACGTTGTTGAATCTAACGGATCTAGCTCCCAAGCTTCTATTTGTGCTGGGTGCATGAGTTTGATGGCCGCTGGTGTTCCGCTTAAAGGAATCGTGAGCGGTATTGCGATGGGTCTTATTAGCAGTGGCCCATTCGATGGCAAACACCCTTACACCATCCTTACCGATATCCAAGGATTAGAAGATCACTTCGGCGACATGGACTTCAAGTGTGCTGGTACCGCGAAAGGTCTTACAGCCCTCCAGATGGATATTAAGATTCATGGCGTTACCCGTGAAGTTCTTAGCGAGGCGCTCTCACAAGCGAATAAGGCACGCGCCGAAATTCGTGAAGTTATTGCCACCGCTATCCCAGAACCACGCAAAGAAGTTAGCAAATACGCACCGAAGATGACGCACTTTACCATCGATCCAGACAAGATTAGAGACGTTATTGGAACGGGTGGAAAAGTCATCAACGATATCATCGCAAAGTGCGATAATGTCAAAATCGATGTCGAAGATAGCGGTGATGTCACAATTTATCACGTGAATCGCGATATGATTAACAAAGCCAAAGAGATGATTGACAATATCGTTCGTGAGGCGAAAGTCGGCGAAATCTACGAAGGTATTGTGAACCGTGTCGAGAATTATGGCGCGTTCGTGAACTTGTTTGGCGACACGGATGGCCTTTGCCATGTGTCTCGTCTTGATTGGAAATACATTGAAGATGCGACCAAAGTCGTCAAAGTCGGCGACAAGCTCAAAGTCGTCGTCATCGGCATCGAAGACGGAAAAGTCAAGGTTTCCCATCGTGAATTCCTCGATAAACCGGCCGATTATGTGGAGCGTCCAGAACGCACCAATAAGCCGAATGGTTCCTTCCATAATGGACATGGAAGAGGCGACCGTAAAGGCGGAAACCGTCGTTAATGAGAATAGGCCAGCATGAGCGTTCCTCATCTGACCTTTTTCTTTACAAAATTTCATGCTTCTTTTCGCCACAATTTTGTAATTGTGTTATGCTTCTATCGTTATGAAAGATGTAATTATTATTGGTGCTGGTGCCGTTGGGGCTTTCGTTGCTCGAAGCTTATCACGATATCAGCTTTCCGTTCTCACGATAGAGAAAGAAAACGATGTTTGCGACGCTACGAGCATGGCCAATAGCGCGATTGTCCATAGCGGATATGACCCCTTGCCTGGAACGAACAAGGCGAAATTCAATGTGGCTGGCAATCGAATGATGCGCCAGGTTTGCGAAGAACTTGATGTGCCTTTTAGCGAATGTGGCACTTTGACCGTCGCTATTTACGATAACCAGATTCCTTTGCTTCATGAACTTGAGAAGCGGGGGGAGGAAAATGGCGTCCCGACGCGTCTTTTGTCCATAGAAGAAGTAAAGGCAATGGAACCGAACATCAATCCAGATGTGAAAGGCGCGCTTTTGTGCCCGACAGGCGGCATCGTGAATCCGTTTTTACTTGTGACGCATGCATTTGAGAACGCAATCGATAACGGAGTCACACTTTCTCTTAACGAAGAAGTCACTGGGATTGAACATAATGGTGACCACTTCATCGTAAAAACGAACAAGGGAACGCACGAAGCAAAAGTTGTCATCAATGCAGCGGGTGTCCATAGCGACGATATCGCCAAAATGATTGAACCAATTTCTTGGAGCATCCACCCTCGTAAAGGCGAATATTATGTTTTGGATCATTTTGGTGGAGGACTTGTCAATCACGTTCTTTTCCCTCTTCCAAGCGAAAAAGGAAAAGGCATTCTTGTCACGATGACGACAAGTGGCAACTATCTGGTCGGACCAAGTAGTGAATGGGTCGACTCTAAAGAAGATAATTCGACGGATCTTTTAACACTCATAGATGTCAAAGAGCAAGCCCGAACGCTCGTTCCGAATATTCCGTTTCAGCACCAAATCCGCGTTTATAGTGGCTTAAGGGCAACACCGAGCACCCATGATTTTATCATTGAACCAAGCAAAAAATATGATACGTTCATCAATGTCGCTGGTATTGAAAGCCCAGGGTTAGTCTCTAGCCCAGCAATCGGAGAATATGTTGTGGAGCATCTCGTGAGAAAAGTGCTTCCTCTTCGCCCGAATACGCATTATAAAGCGGCTGTAAGGCCTTATTTGAAGCCACTTTATATGAGCCTTGATGCGCGCAACAAATTGATTCAGAAAAATCCCCATTATGGCAAGCTTCTTTGCAATTGTGAGAAAGTTTCTCTTGGCGAAATTGAGGACGTGCTCTCTAGAAGCGTCCCAACCAACAGCATCAAAGCGCTCAAAAAGCGCACACGCGCTGGCTTTGGGAAATGCCAAGGCGGATTTTGCCAGCCTCTCGTTTTGGAAATTCTTGCTAAGGAAAAACATCTTTCGCCCCTTGATATCCCTTACGATCAAGTGGGAAGCGAAATCCTTCTAAGCGAAGTCAAAAAGGAGGAAAAATAATGATACAAAAAGATTTGGTCATTATTGGTGGCGGAAGTGCTGGGATGGCTGCCGCGGTTGGCGCTTATGATGCGGGGATTCGTGATATCCTCGTTTTGGAAAAGCTTCCTTTTTTGGGCGGTATCTTAAACCAATGTATTCATAATGGTTTTGGGCTTACGGAATTCAAAGAAGAATTGACAGGGCCTGAATTCGCCGCTCGATTCATCACACAAATTGAAGAAAGAAATATCGATTATCGCTTAGAAACGACCGTCACCGATTTAAGAAAAGACAAAACGCTTGTTTATACTAGCGAAAAAGAAGGTGCCGTTGAAGTTCAAGCCAAAGCCATCATCATGGCGGCGGGATGCTACGAAAGAAACGCAGGTGCGATTGGAATTCCTGGCACTAGACCTGCGGGCGTATTAACAGCAGGGCAAGCCCAGCTATTCTTAAATGAATACGGCTATTTGGCTGGCCATAAAGTCTTTATTTTGGGGTCTGGTGATATTGGTTTAATTATGGCTAGACGTTTGACCTTAGAAGGGGCGAAAGTCCTTGGGGTAGCCGAAATTTGCCCTTGGAGCAATGGACTTAACCGCAATATGGTTCAGTGCTTGTATGACTTTGATATTCCGCTTTATCTGTCTCATACAGTAAGTAAAATCATCGGGAAAAAACGTGTAGAAGCGATTGAAATTAGTGAAGTGGATGCGAAAATGATGGCGATTCCTGGAACCGAAAAGCGTTTTGATGTCGATACGTTAGTTCTTTCCATCGGCCTTATTCCAAATAACAACCTATTAAGCAACATCGGCATCCCGACAAGTCGTAGCAAAGGTGCGGTTGTGGATGAGAATTACGAAACGCCGGTGGAAGGGATTTTCAGCTGTGGGAATGTTCTTCACGTCCACGACTTGGTCGACAATGTCGTAAGCGAGGCACGTGATGCTGGAAAAAAAGCCGCGCGTTACTTAAAAGGCGAACTTCATCGTGATGGAATAGAAACAAGCATCAACGCGGGAGAAGGCATTGGCTATGTCCTCCCTTCTCTCCTTGATTATCCTAACGCAGAAGAGAAAATATCCTTCAAATTCCGCGTGAGGAAGCCAAGCAAAAACGTTTATATTGATTATTACGATGGTGATCATATTGTAAAGAGCGTTTGGAAACCCATCATCATCCCTAGCGAAATGGAAATTGCTCAGCTGCCGAAGACCCTTTTCTCAGGGACCAAGCCAATCACGATTTCGCTCCGCCAAAAGGAGGGCAAGCAATGAAAAAAGAACTCATTTGTATATGCTGTCCAAGAGGCTGCAAACTCCTTGTGGATACCGACACGGACACTGTGACGGGCAATTTCTGCCCTCGTGGAGCTAAATACGGCCTTCAGGAAGTAAAAAATCCGACCCGTGTGCTCACTTCGACCGTCCGTATCGAAGGGGGTGAGCTTCCGATGTGCCCCGTAAAGAGTAAAGACCCCATTCCAAAAGGAAAGCTTTTCCTCGCAATGGAAGAAATCAATCAGGTCCGTTTGAAAGCGCCAGTTCATATCGGCGATACGGTGATTGAGGATTTAGCTGGTACAGGGGTATCCCTTATCGCTACACGTAATATGGAGAAAATATAGACATGAAAATTTTCGTTTTTAGCGATATCCATGGTCGTAAAACGGTTATGGAGAGAATCAAAAACATCATTGACCTAGAAAAACCAGATCGCATTTTTTTCTTAGGCGATTTCCTTTATAACGGGCCTCGGAATGGCGTCCCTGCGGATTATGATGGCATGGCTGTTGCCAACATGGTGCGGCCATATCTATCAAATTCGCTTTTCGTGAAAGGCAATTGTGATGCCGCCGTCGATGACACCGTTTTGGGGGTGAGACTCCCTAAGCGCGTGGAAATCACGCTTAGCAAACATCGTTGCGTGTTAGCCCATGGCGATGACCTCGACCCTTCCTTTTTGGATTTGAAAGAAGGGGACATTTTCTTCTCAGGCCACACGCATGTTTGGGTGCTAAAAAAAGAGAACGGTGTTACTTATGTCAATCCCGGAAGCCCTTCTTTCCCCAAAGAGAATGCGGAACCTAGTTTCGCCTCCTTTAGCGAGAAAAAAATCGCGATTCTTCGACTTCGAGATTGTTCGGAAATCGCTTCCATGGACATTTGAGCCGTTTTTTCTATTTTTCAATTTCTCTTTCCTTTATACTTAAGGAAACACCTCATTTTTTATTTGCTCGGAGGATGATTTATGAACGATAAAATCCGCATATTTACGCTCGGTGGACTCGACGAAGACGGTAAAAACTGCACTGTCGTCGAAATTAATCAAGATATTTTCGTTGTCGATTGTGGTGTCAAATATCCAGACAAAAACATGCCTGGAATTGATTTCGTAATTGGCGATTTTACATTTTTAAGAGAAAACAAGAATCGCGTCAAGGCGTATTTCTTGCTCCATGGTCACGAAGACCAAATGGGGGCGCTTGCTTATTTGTGGGATGATGTTCCAGCCCCAATCTATGGCTCCCAAGTTACGCTTACCATGTTCCGCATTTTCACTAAAAACATTGGTAAGAACCCCAATCGCTACAACCTTCAATTTGTCGCACCGACGAGTTCCTTCCGTGTTGCAAATCGCGACATCGCCTTCTTCCAAACCGCTCACAATATTGCACAAAGTAGCGGTATCGCCATTTCGACAAGCTATGGAAATATTGTGATTACGGGGGACTTCGTTGTCGAAAATAACGCCAATAAAAATTACCTACACGACCTTCAAGCCATCGCCCATATTAGCGAAAAGCCAACTCTCGTTCTCATGAATGAATCCGTTTACGCTGGGAAAAGCGGCTACACCGCGCCAAATTACAAACTCACACGCCTTATTGAACGCAATGTGAAGGATGCAACCGGCCGTATTTTCGTCGCTTTGTTCAATACGAACTTCTATAACATCGACGAAGTCATTTCTTTGGCGATTGCGTCTCGTAAAAAAATCATTCCTTATGACGAAGAGACGAAGCAATCTATTGAAGCGATGCAAAGCTGCGGACAACTTATTATCCCACGAGAGAATTATGCTTCCGTTGATGATATCAATCGTCTTCGTGCCGTTGATATTCTTGTGCTTATGCTAGGAAGTGGAGCCAAGCTCTACAATAAAATTGCTCTTCTTGCCGCGAAAGAAAATGAAAATCGACAAGTTTCTCTTAACGAAACAGACACTTTTATTTTCGCTTGCCCTTCTAACGACAACACCGAAATCGAAGCGACCGACGCTCTCGATGAATGCTATCGAACAGGCTGCAATGTCATCGGCATCAATAAGAAACAATTCTTGAAAATGCACGCAAGCGAAGAAGACCTCAAGATGATGATTTCCCTTTTCAAGCCGAAATATTACATTCCTATGAAAGGCTACTTCAAAGACCTTTTGGACAATGCGGAAGTGGCTTTATCCATGGGTATCAATCTCAATCACAGCAACGTCTTCCTTTTGGAAAATGGCTTAAGCTGGCTTTATGACGAAAAAGGGGCCCATTTATTTGATGAAAAAATACCTCATGGGGATATCATGATTGACGGCATTGGCGTAGGGGATGTTCAAGCCGCTGTCATTGCAGACCGCCAAAAGCTCGCCGAAGGGGTAGTTGTTTTGTCGCTTGCCATCTCACGAAAAGAACGCCGTGTGATTGCAGGCCCGGACGTTCAGCTCAAGGGACTTACCACCAATCGCGATAGCGAGATTGTGGCCCGTGAGCTCAGCCAAGTTTTCCTCAATAACGTGGAAAGCCATTTGGATGACCCTCATTTCGATTTGAACCTTGCTAAGCAAGACGCTTACGAAAAGTGTTTGCGTGCGATACGCCGCGAAACAGGCAAGGAACCGATGGTTCTCCCCCTTATTATCGAACTTGCTTAATCGGATAAGCCGATTTATATGAGCAAAATGAATCAGCGCGAATTGTTTCGCTTATAATTATCATGATGGAGATACGCAAGGATTACAGTATCGGTGAAAAAAGCATTCGGAGAGCAATTGCTCTCTTTTTGGCACTTTTCGGAATGTTTTCATTGCTTTCTCCACTCACGAAACATCTTTTTATGCTAGGGCGCGGCTTGTTCTGGCTTGGGGGATTACCACTGATGTGGGTCGCTCTCCCTCTATTTATTGTTTTTTCGCTTATTACATTTCAAAAAGGTGTTTACCCTTCCTATGGACATCGCTTTAATCTCGGTGCTCTTTTGACCCTACTCGGTATTTCTTCGATTTGGAGTTATGTTTCTTTTCAAAATAAAGCGGCTTTCTCCTTCCAAGAATTCGAAACTACTTTCGAAGCCGTAAAAAAGGCAAGCGATTATTTCTTCGCGAGTTCCATCGGGGGAGGAATCATCGGCTATTTCCTTTCATCTCTTTTTGGGGGTGGAGGCCCAGCACTTATTTATTTCCTTTCGATCTTACTTATTCTTGGTGGGCTCGTTCTTATCTTCTTCCCTCTTGAGAAAACGGTATACCGAAAAATTCGCATCCGTTTTTCGATTTATAAATCCAAACGCGCTTCCGAAAAAGAAGAGGAACGTCTCCATGAACTTGAGATGATGCGAAAAGAACGAGAAGAAGCCATCCGCCCGATTGCTAGTGATACTGCCTCTCCCTTTTCCGCCCCTTCTTTGGACCGCCCTCAGCCGCCTCTTCCACAGCCAAGCGTCTCTTCGACGACAGACACGAATGTCGTTATGGCGAAACGGACTGAACTTTATCATCATGATAACGATATCGGTCCTTCTTCGCGTTCAATTCCCGACATTGTCACAACTTACACGGATGTTCCGAATTCCGCTTTATTAAGCGTTGGACTTCAAGAGGCTTGTTATGTTCCAGAAGCGGCGATTGTCACGCCAAAGGAAGCGCCTTCTAGAGCGGAAAGGACTGAAGAAGCTTCTCGCGAAAGAGCAAATCCCGCCCCCAAAAGTCATGCGAATTCGGCAATGGCTATGCCGACAAACGCTGCCTCTTCCCCATTCCTTATGGATGAGCCGCTTAAAGAAGAAACACCCTCTTTTAAAAGTGAACCAATGCCAACGATTCCTCTGTTTATGGAAGAGGCTTCTTCTCTTCAGAAAGAGCAAAGCGCGCAAATTGCAGTTGAAACAAAGGAAGAAGGTTTTCCTTCAGTTCAGACTCAGACAGAGCCCGTAAGAGAAACCATGCAAGAAGTTATTTCCACGCCAGTTCTTCAACCAGCTGAAACACGGGTAGTGAAACCTGCGGATACGGAAGCGATTTCTCCAGCTGAGACAAAAGAACCCATCGTTCCTCAAAAGCCTATCATTCCTCAAGAAACCATTCCTTCCGATAATGAAGAAAAGGCAAACGAAATTAAAAATGTTCAGCCTGAACTTTTTGAAGATGTCTTGCCTTCCAAGAAAGAAACGGTGGCTCCTTCTACACCTGAAACAAAGAGTGAGAAACCAGTTCAAGAAAGCGAGCCCGCTTCATCCAAAGCTTTTGATCCTCTTACCGGCGAAAAATACGCGTCCCCTCTTCCAAATTACGTTTATCCAAGCGTCTCTTTGCTCAATGAGCCAAAAGCAAACAATGTTCTTGAAGCTCAGAAAGCAGAATGCGACCAAAGAATGGCGCGCATTAACGATATTTTGACGAGTTTTAAAAGCGGAGCCCGTGTCGTTGATTACACAATCGGTCCATCCGTCACTCGTTTCAATATCGAAACCGATAGCGGTGTCACTGTTTCTAGCGTCAACCGCTATATTCAAAACATCCAAGTCAAATTAAACGGTATTCCAACGCGTTTTGAAGAAGTTGTGCCTGGCCAAATGACTTCGGGCTTAGAAATCGCCAACGAATCTTCGCGCATGGTGACCATGAAAGAGATTTATGATTCGTTGCCACCACTGAGTGAAAAAACAAAGCTTTATATTCCTTTCGGGGAAGATATTTCTGGGAAATTCATCTCTGGCGATCTTTCCAAATTCCCACACATGCTTGTAAGCGGCGGGACGGGTTCAGGAAAATCGGTGTATATGCATAGCGTCATCATGTCACTTATTATGCGAAACCGACCAGAAGAATTGAAACTCGTGATGGTCGACCCGAAGCGCGTTGAAATGGGTTGCTATAACAATATTCCTCATCTTCTTTGTCCAATTGTGAAAGAAATGAGCCAAGCAAAAGTATGCATCGATAAGCTTTGTCACGAAATGGAACGACGTTATAGCTTATTTGAAAAAGTCGGCGTTCGTGAAATTCGCGAATACAATGAAGAATACGCCGATAAGAAGCATCTTCGTCGCCTTCCCTTCATCGTTTGCATCATTGACGAATTCGCTGACCTTATGGATACGTTCAAAAACGTGGAAGAACCGGTTGTGAGAATTGCCCAAAAAGCACGTGCTGCTGGGATTCATTTGATCATCGCTACCCAGCGTCCTACCGTTAATGTCGTAACGGGTAGACTCAAAGCTAATTTGAGTGTCCGTGTCGCATTATCGATGAATAGCGCGACCGATTCCGTAACGATTTTGAATCAAGCTGGCGCGGAAGAACTTGCGGGGCATGGCGATATGCTTGTGATTTGTTCTGAAGTGCTCCGCAATGGACTCATCCGTGCACAAGGCGCGATGGTGGAAACTTCCGAAATTAAGAGAGTCACCGATTACATTCGTTCGCAAAGCGCACCACAATACGACCCGTTCTTCTTGGATTTGGTTGATCACGAAGCGGAGCAAAAAGCAGCAGAAGAAGCTGCGATTGCTGCAATGCCAACAAGGGCTGAACTCCGTCAAATGGCAGGCGATGAACTTTATGAACAAGTCAAGGCAAAAGTTATGACTCAGGAATACGCAAGCCTTTCTCGAATTCAAAGGGAAAACGGAATCGGCTTTACTCGTGCAGGAAAACTTTTCTCACGTCTTCAGCAAGAAGGTATTGTTGCCCCTCAGCCTGAGACAAATTCCAGTTCCAAAGGGTGCAAGGTTCTCGTTCATGCCGCCCCTAGCAATGATGGTCTGCCCGCCGGTAGCACTGATAATAGCAACACAAGCGGAGGTGGCTTCTAATGAAGGATAGTTTTCTTTCTGCTCGTCTTGTTGCGCCAAACTTGATTCGGCTCGCTGTTTTTTCAAGTGTTTCCTCCGAAATTACGGAGGCGTATTTATTGATCGACGGTGAAAAGAAGTGGAAACTAGTTCCAAATCGCCAAGCTTCCTTAGGGGGGCAACTTATTCTCGATTATAAATTCGAGGAGCCAATCGCCCTCGGCCATAGTTATTTTTTATCGGTCCTTCCTTATGGGGTGATTCCTCTTGATGTGAGTGAAGCCCCAACATTTCCCTCTTTTGATGAAGAATATCAATATGATGGCGATGATTTAGGAGCCACCTATTCTCACGATAGAACTTCTTTTGCCTTATGGGCTCCAATTAGCAGCGCCGTTACTATCGAGATCCAAAAGCCAAATGGAGAAATCGAGTTTCATCCATTGAAGCGTTGTGAAAAAGGTGTTTTTCGTCTTACTCTTGAGGGAGATTACGAGAAGGCTCAATACGTCTATCATCTTATCAGTAGCGAGACGTCCATTACCTCCATTGACCCTTACGCGAAATGCTCATCGGCAAACGGAAAAACGAGTGTAGTCGCTGATTTAAAGCGCCTCAAAATGGACCTTCATCAAGACAAGCTTCCCGTCCTCAATAGCTATTGCGATGCGATAATTTATGAAGGACATGTTCGCGATTTAACCATCGACCCGAGCACTAATATCGAGAAAAAAGGAACATTCCTTGGCTTGATTGAAAGAGGGAGAAAGACGCAAAAAGGGAATCCTGCCGGTTTCGATTATCTTTGCTCTTTGGGCTTTACCCATCTTCAATTGCAACCGCTTCAAGACTATGCGACTGTCGACGAACTTCATCCTCAGACGCAATACAACTGGGGTTATGATCCATCGCAATATTTCGTCCCAGAAGGAAGCTATGCGAGCGTGCTAAATGATCCATATAGTCGCATTATCGACTGTCAAAAAATGGTGAGCGAATTTCACAAAGAAGGGATTCGTATCGTTCTTGATGTCGTCTACAATCACGTTTACGAATATCAGTTTACTTCATTTGAAAAAATTGTCCCAAATTATTATTTCCGTCGCAAAAGCAATGGAAAAATGGCAAATACGAGTGGCTGTGGGAATGATTTGGCAAGTGAGCGTTTCATGGTGAAAAAGCTTATTGTCGACAGTGCGAAATGGTGGATTGATTATTATGGAATCGATGGGTTCCGTTTCGACTTAAGCGGAATTGTGACTGTAAAAACAATTCAAGAAATCGTGGAATATGGCAAAAAGAAAAATCCGTATTTTATTGCTTATGGAGAAGGGTGGAATATGGGCGGAGAGGTCTTGCTTCCTCTAGCGACCATGGATCATTACGCCTTACTGAGCGACTATGGCTTTTTCAATGACCGGTTCCGAGAATCCATTAAACGTTATGCAAGTGGCGACCTTTTCGCGACTAATGATGCGAAGTTTACTATGGCAGGTTCTTCCATTGATTTTTGTGGGAATAAGAAAATGTTTCTAGACGCGCGGCAATCCGTCAATTATGTAGAATGTCATGACAATGGCACCTATTTCGATTATCTTTCCAAGAAGCTGCCTTCTTCATCTTTGGAGGAAAAACTTCTGATGTGCCGGTTTGCCTTAGCGATGGTGCTCACGAGCTTTGGCATCGTTTTTCTTCATAGCGGAGAAGAAGTAGGGCAATCTAAATGGTTCAACGAAAACACATATAATGCGCCAGATTGGTATAATCGCCTTTCTTACAAACTCATTGATGAAAGAAGCAAAATGGTGGATTATGTCCGTTCCTTGATTGTTTTCCGTAAGAAAACCCGCTTCCTCCATAGTTTTGATGACCGTCTCATCGACCGATATCTAGATATCGGTAATGATGGTGACTTGATGATTTTCACAATCAGCGGCAAAGAGAATGCCTCTCCTTATGAAGAAATCCATTTTTTCTACAACCCAACTGCGATAGAATTAAGTCACGAATGTGCTAAAAAAGAAGTCACTTTGTTTGGCAAAAATGGCAAATTCGTCGTGACGACCGGTAAGAAGGTGATCGTGCCAGCGCACGAATTCATCGCTACCGCATTGCCGGAATAGGCGGCAAATATAGACTGCGTTTCCATAGATCAAAAAAGGAGAAATCAAAATGATTTCAAGTGTTTTTGTATCGGGACGAATTGGAAAGACTATCGACACCAATTTCCGCTATGTATTGATCGAAAGGCCTCTTGTCGATCAAAAGGGGAGATTCATAGTCGATCAAATTCCTGTCCGTATGCCTTATTTCGCCTCTGAATCATGGATCAAAGAAAAAGAAGGGTCTTTTGTGGTTTTCAAAGGACGAATCGAACGCGATGAAAAACTGGGTCTTGTTATTGTCATCGAACATCGAGAAATCTATGGCCCTCAACTGAAACGAAAAAAGAGGGTATAAAGTGGTGCGAAAGTGTTACAATCGTAGCCATGTTCAAATATCTTCGTATCATATTGGAATGTGGATGGAAACTCTTATGGATTTACTTCCGTTACATTGTGCGCTACGCTCGTCATCCAGAGCGTTATCCCTTAGAAGTTCGCTATAAAAAAGTTCGGGAGCTTTTTACAATCGTCCTCGATCATTTTCACTTAGATTGGAAAATCAAAGGCCTTGATAACTTAAGAAAACTCGAAAAAGAGGGGAAGACATTCCTTCTTGTTCCAAATCACCTTAGCGACTTGGATGCAATTTGCATTTTGTATTGGTGTGAGCGACCGATTACTTTTGTCGCCAAAAAAGAAACGCTCAAATTTCCTTTCGTTGGCAAAACCATCAAAGCGATTGACGGCTATTTTTTGGACCGCAACGATTTGCGTGATGGCGTAAGAATGATCCAAGACACTATCAAAAAACTCACAAGTGGGAAAACATCTGTTCTCATTTATCCTGAAGGAACGAGAAATCGTGAGCCAAATGGGCCACTTGCCTCTTTTCACCCTGGTTCATTAAAAAGCTTGTATCGCTCGGGGGTGCCCGTAATCGGCATCGCCCAATATGGTTCTCAAATGCCTTTACAAGCGAGCACAAATTATCATCGTTACCCTGTTCATGTCACGTTTTTTAAGCCGATAGAGAAAGAAGAATACGAAAAATATAACGCCGTGGAATTCGCGCCGATTCTTGAAACCATGATCGCGAAAGAAGTATACAATCAGCGCTTCCTCCTCGATTCCTATTTATTATTGGATGAAGAGCATGTGCCTTTAAAAGGGAAGAAGGCCGTTTCAATTCAGTGACTCAATTGAGAAGCGAGTAAATAAGCGAGCTGAAAAGCGCTCTGCTGGCTTCTTTTTTCTTTTTCATCGCCCAGGTTTTCGTGATTCCACACAGGGGCATCGAGCAAATCACCGCCGAAAAAGAAGGTATAAAAAGAGAAATGGCGATACTTCGATAGCGCCGCTAAGCCAGCGCATTCCATATCGACAGCAATGCACCCTTCCTTGACGCGAAGGGCCATTTCTTCTTTCGTTTCGTGATAAAAAGCGTCGCAAGTCCATACCTTTCCCTGAATGAATGGAATTCCTTCTTTTGCCATAAAGGAAGCAGTGAACTCTGCGGTATCAAGAGAAACATAATCGGAATTCGGAAGAAAATGATAGGAAAAACCTTCATCCCGATAGGCACAAGTAGGCACGATGATTTTGCCTTTGGCGATGTCTTGACGAAGAATGCCACAGCTTCCGAAAACGATGAATGTCTTAGCGCCAGTAAGAAAGCTCGCTTCATCCATCATCATGCCTGCACTTGGAGCGCCCATTTGTGAGCGATAGAAAAGGATTCTCGTTCCTACGATTCGATAAATGGGTTCTCTTGCAATGGATTGGCTTACGATGGTAACCACTTCCGTTTTGAATTCTTTAAGTGCTTTATTCAGCACATCGAGCGAGAAAAAAATGATGCATACATCACCATAGTCATCACTTTTACCACAAAAATCCGCTGGACTCATGATTGGCGTATCATTTTTACGAAAGCTATCAGTAATCATAATGTCTCCAAAAAAGAAGACGGGTTAAACCCGTCATTCCCAATCTCTTCTTAGTCCTTTCGGATAGTGGTTTTTCGCTACACCTTGGGTCACTTTGACGTAGCCTAAGTTTCGATGGTCGTAACTTACGATATAAAAACCGTCGCTTCTATCTAACGGGAAGACATCGCCATGAACATAACGTTTTGCGTCTTCTAAGGAAATGGCGATACTATATTCACTTCCTAAGTAATGCGCCAAATGGTGATCAGGGATGAAAATATCTCTCATTTCAAAAAGTTTGACCCCATAACGAAGAACGTTGAGGTGAGAAGTATCGAAATGCTGGTAAATCGAATAGAATTTATGGCGCATTTCCTCGTTACTTCTATCGCTTAAGCCGTATTTGGCCAAGAATTCTTTATAGCGAGGATAGACGAGAACTTCACGTTTCGTTTTGATTAATTCGCCTGGTTTTTTGAAAAGGCAAACGAATTGTCCTTCTCCCTCGAAACGGTTCGGGAAAAGATGAACGGCCTCAGGAACTTCTTTTGTGCGATAGAAAGAAGGATTGTCTTCTAACATGACAAGTTCAATTTCCGGATGACGGTTTTTCATCGAAAGGATGATATTGTCATTTTCTTCGATGTTGAAAGAACAAGTGCTATAAGAAATCGTTCCGCCCGGCTTAAGCATGGCGTAAGCAAGCTCAAGTAGTTCAATTTGCCGCTTGCTATTGCTTTTGACTTTGGTATAACTCCAATCTTTCTTCGCTTCAGCGTTTTTGCGCATCATCGCACTTCCTGAACACGGAGCATCAACGATGATTTTGTCGAATGTATCTTTAAAATGGATATAGCTGAACACAAAGTCATTGCTAGCGACAATCATGTTGCCTCTGCCCATTCGCTCCACGTTTTGACTCATCGCTTTGGCGCGAGGATAGGAAATATCATTGCTCACGATGCAACCTTTGTCATTCATTGCTAAAGAAGCGCCAATGGATTTTCCGCCTGGAGCGGCGCACATATCTAATATGACATCATCTTCTTGTGGATTGAGGAAATAGACGGGCATCATCGCCGCAGGATCTTCAATTGAATAAACGCCATCCTCATAGAGCATGCTTTTTCCGAATTCGTATTCCGCTTTGTCATAAAGATAAGCGTGTTTGACGAAAGGATGTTTTTTCACATTCGGGAAGCGGGAAACGAATTCCTCATCACTCATTTTCTTCGTGTTCAAAATGAGGCCGTGCGTCACATTCCTTTTTTCAATCGAAGCGATGAGCGATTCTGCTTCGCTTTTTGGTAAATATTCAAGCAAACTCTCTTTAAACGTCATAAGCATGGCTAATTATATTCAAATTTTCGAAAAAAAGATAGTCGCATGAAAGTGGTACGATGCTTCGCTTTGTCTTTTGGTTTGGGCGTGGATTTTTGGAAATAATGAATGTGGGGCCGATTGCGCGTCGCGCCCCATTCGGCTCTGGACAAGCGAAGAGGCCTTTGAAAACGTGGTGCGCGAGGGTATCATATTTTCCTGTTTAAGAGAGAAGAAGATATTTTATTTATGAAAAGAATCGTGAAATTGATGGCTTTATCCCTACCATCTCTATTGCTCACCGCGTGTGGCGATGCATCGCAAGGCGGCGCCTCGGCAAGCGCCTCGCCATCTAGCGCGTCCCCGGAAAGCTCGGAGAAGACCACATCAAGCGAAAGAGACATCGAGACGAGCTCATCCCAGATAGACGGCGTTTCATCATCGGAAGGGGGATCCATTCCAACGAGCGGTACCGATGTTATAAAAACCTACACGATCACTTGGAAAAACTACGATGGCACTGTTATTGAGATTGACGAAAACGTGGAAGAAGGAACCATGCCTCATTTTGATGGTGAAGAACCAACAAGGCAAAGCGACACGGAATATGAATACACTTGGAGCGGATGGTCTCCAGAACTGACTGCCGTAACATCCGATTGCGTTTATACGGCAACTTACACGAGTGAGAAGATACTGAGCCCTGAAGAAAGATATGCGACGAAGCCGTTTCTCTCGGCCGATATGAAAACCATCAAATATGGTTTATACCCACAAAAGAATGTCAGCAACGAATCCATTGTTGCCGCGCTTAACGCGTTAGTGGAACCAGAATCCAATGGCTGGTACTTATATAAAGGAACATATTACGCTAAAGCAACGGCTGATCCTTATGGTACAACGGCGGAATTCGAAGATGGCACCGAGATTGTTCGCGATGCGGTGTATTGGTTTGAATGCGAGCCAATCGTATGGAATGTTTTAAAAAGTGATGAAGGCAAATATCTCGTCCTTTCTAGCGTTTCGCTCGATGTACGCGAATATTACGAAAGCAGAGAGATGAGAACGTTGCCCGATGGCACAAAGATTTTCCCAAATGACTATGAGCATAGTGATCTCAGGGCATGGCTCAATGGCGATTTCTATAATACGGCATTTGCACTTGGGAACGATTACGTCCAAACCACAACACTTGAGAACAGCAAAACTGGGGAATCCTATGGTTGGAACGATACAATTGATCAAGTTTTCATCCTCTCAAAGGAAGATTACCAAAACGTCGATTATGGGTTCGAAGATACGACAAGTGATTCCGAGTCGAGGTACTGCATTGCGACCGATTGGGCAAGAGCGAATGGTGCTTTTAATAACAAAGAGAGTTTTGGAAATAGAAGCTCTTATTGGACGAGGACTCCTTATGGCAATTCTAATATTGGCGATGGCGGCATGGTTTGGTGTGTGCAATCTACCGGGTCGATCACTTATTATGAACAATCTGTTAATAAAATTTATTATAACAAGTGCTGCCGAGTGGCGATTTGGGTCAGCGTCGATTAATCGATTAGCAATAAAAGAAATAAAAAAACGAAAGAGGTAATGGAATACACCACCCCTCTTTGAATTTATGACGATTCATTTATCTTAGATCGCCTTTACCTCTCGTAGCATAAGCCGGACCTCGTCTCATCATTTGATGGTCCGGTTTTTGTATCCCATCTTGTTTTATGACAAAATCCTCTATTACTTGCTCTAGTATTTATCATTGTAGATAAATTCGTTATAATAACGAGCTCTAGAAAGAGCGTATAAACGACAAAAGAATTCAATGCAATTCTTTCTTAAGTCAGTTCCTTATGAAGGGCATTGGCTTTATAATTTGTAAACGAGGTAAATCATATGAGAATGGTCGATATCATTGAAAAGAAAAGGGATGGCAAAGTCCTTTCCAAAGAAGAAATTCACTTTTTCATCCAAGGCTATACGGATGGTTCTATCCCCGACTATCAAGCTAGTGCTTTAGCAATGGCGATTGTTTTACGAGGAATGAACAAACAAGAAACCGCCGATCTTACCGACGCGATGATGCATAGCGGTGAAACCATTGACCTTTCTATGATTAAAGGAATTAAAGTGGACAAGCATAGCACGGGTGGCGTTGGTGACAAGACATCGCTTGCCCTCGGACCGCTTGTCGCTAGCTGCGGGGCAAAACTTGCAAAGATGAGTGGAAGAGGATTGGGACACACGGGTGGAACCTTAGACAAAATGGAAAGCGTTCCAGGCATGTCCATTTCTTTGACAGATAAAGAATTTATTGACCAAGTTAATCGTATTGGCATTGCAATTATCGGGCAAACTGCTGATATTGATCCAGCAGATAAGAAGCTTTATGCGCTCCGCGATGTCACGGGGACTGTTCAATCGATTCCTTTGATTGCAAGCTCCATCATGAGTAAAAAACTGGCTAGTGGCGCTGATGCCATCCTCCTTGACGTCAAATTCGGAAGTGGCGCATTCATGAAAACCATCGATGATGCGCGTGAACTTGCAACCTGCATGGTGGAAATTGGCGACTCTTTGGGCCGTGATACTCGAGCAATCTTAACCGACATGGATGAACCTCTTGGACTTGCGGTAGGAAATGCACTCGAAGTGAAAGAAGCCATTGCGACCTTAAAAGGCCACGGGCCGAAAGATTTTGTCGAACTCGTCACCGGCGCAGGGGCGATTATGCTTGAACAAGCTCGCATCGTCTCATCTTATGAAGAAGGAAGGAAACGAATCACTGAAGCGATTGCTAGCGGAGAAGGATTTAAAAAACAAAAAGAGCTATTTGCCGCACAAGGAGGCGATGTCTCATATTTGGACGATCCAAGTAAATTCCCTGTTTCTAAAATCGCCAAACCGATTTATGCAGAGAAGAGCGGTTATGTCCGTAGAATTGATTCTTTATCCATTGGGCTTAGTGCGATGAAACTTGGTGCAGGGCGTGAAACGATGAACGATGTTATCGATATGTCTGCCGGCATCGTCTTGAATAAAAAGGTGGGCGATAAGGTTGAACAAGGTGAGCTTCTTGCGACCGCTTATACGAATAAAGAAGGCGCTGACGAAGTTTATCACGATATTCATGATGCTTTCACTTATAGCGATGAGCCGATTGAAGTTCGCCCGATTATTCATGAGTATATCCACAAATGAGAGTTCTAGTCCAAGTTGTCAAAGAGGCGTCCGTTACAATTGATGGATCGCTCTATTCTTCTATTGGAAAAGGCTTTCTTCTTTTTGTTGGCTTTACCGCGGGCGATGATATCACAATTTTGAAGAAAATGGCGGATAAAGTGACCAAACTCCGCATTTTTGAAGATGAGAATGGAAAGACGAATAAATCCCTTGCGGATGTAGAAGGGTCAATTCTCTCAGTGAGCCAGTTTACGCTATACGGAAACGCGAAAGAAGGAAATCGTCCTTCCTTCGTGGAAGCAATGAAGCCAGATGAAGCAAAACAGCTATTCGCTTTGTGGAACAATTTACTTCGCGAGCGATTTCCACGGGTGGAAACTGGCGTTTTTCAAGCGGATATGAAAGTAAAACTCATCAACGACGGGCCTTTCACACTTTGGCTTGATAGTAAGGAACTATATTCAAAATGAAAAGAGTATTACTTGGATTAAGCGGTGGCGTCGATAGTGCGATTGCGGCGTATAAGCTCAAAGAACAAGGCTACGATGTGACGGGTTGCTTTATGCGTAACTGGGATGCACTTGCCAATAACGACTATTTGGGCAACCCTACCATCAACGACAATATTTGTCCTCAAGAAGCCGATTATCATGATGCGGTGAAGGTCGCCGAAAAATTAGGCATTCCGCTTTTGCGCATCGATTTCATTAAAGAGTATTGGGATAATGTCTTTGAATATTTCCTTGCGGAATATCGAAAAGGAAGAACGCCGAATCCTGATGTGCTATGCAATAAATACATCAAATTCGATAGCTTTTTGAAATTTGCAGACGAAAAAGGGTTTGACTACATCGCGATGGGCCACTATGCAAAAAAAGTCGAAAAAGATGGACATTATTATCTGGCGAAGCCTCTCGATTTAGCAAAAGACCAAACTTATTTTTTGTGCCAAGTAAACGAAGAACAAATTCGTCGCTCTCTTTTCCCAATGAACGATATCACGAAGATAGAATCGCGGGAACTTGCCAAAAAACTCGGTTTGGACGAAGTCGCTTCTAAACATGGCTCGACTGGTGTGTGCTTTATTGGCGAACGCAATTTCCGCGAATTCCTCCACAATTATTTCCCTGCGAGGAAAGGGGACATCGTTGACATTACGACTGGCAAAAAAATTGGCACCCATATGGGCGTTCTTTATTACACGCTCGGTCAGCACAAAGGACTTGGTGTCGGTGGTATCAAAGGAATGGGTGAAGAAGCTTGGTTCGTATGTAAAAAAGACGTAAGCAAGAATATCCTTTATGTCACAAATGGGAACGAAGACGAGCATTTGAATAGCGATTCGTGTATCGTGACCGACATCAATTGGATTGGCGAAAAACCGACAGGCTCTCTTTCCGTCGGCGTCAAATTCCGTTACCGGCAAGTGGACGAGTCGTGTGAATTATCTTTTGAAGGCAATCATGTTAAACTTGTTTATGCAACGCCTTACAAAGCAGTCACGCCAGGCCAATTCGCTGCGTTCTATCTCTCTGATGGAAGGATGATTGGCGGTGGAATCATCGATCAAACGTTCTATCATGGAAAGCGAAACGACAAATAAAAACAATGGAGCAAGAAAAGGGGCGAGTTCTCTTCTGAGAAGAGCCTTGTTTTTCTTTGTTCCTCTTCTCTCTCTTTCGCTTACTGGCTGCAATTGGAAGGGGACAATTATTGATCATTTTTTCCCAAGTAGCAGTTCCTCTTCTCTTTCTAGTCCTAGCAGCAGTTCTTTCTCAAGTTCCTCTCTTTCCAATGGAGAGGCTATTTATACCCCAATTTCTTTTCATTTTTTGTCTTTAGGAAACCTTTACAATGGCGATTCTATTTACGTTAAAGCAGGCGAAACCGATATTCTAATTGATGCGGGAAGTAGAAAAAATAGCGCGTCTACAATCAAGGAATATATTGACCGTTATTGCTTAGATGGAAAACTTGAATATGTTATCGCGACTCACGCCCATCAAGACCATATTGCTGGTTTTGTGGGGAATAGTAATCAAGACGGCGATGAGAAAAAACCACGAACGGGCATCCTTTATGAATACAAAGTAGATACGCTGATTGATTTCTCTTTTGCGAATAGCGATTCAGGAATTTATAAGGATTATTGTTCCGCGCGAGGCTACGCGATTGAAAAAGGGACTAAGCATTTCACCGCGAAAGAGTGCTACGAAGAAACCGATGAGGCAAAGCGGGTTTATTCGCTTGGAGATGGCTTATCCATGCGTATTCTTTATCAAAAAGCATACGATGCTGTCGAGAGCAACGAAAACAATAACAGCGTTTGCTTGCTTTTCGAGCAAGGCGATAAGAAAATGCTTTTTACGGGTGATTTGGAGGAAAGCGGATGCAAAAGCCTTTTGGAAAGCAATCCCGAAATCGGCCATGTTGATTTATTCAAAGGCGGTCATCACGGCTCTAAAAACGCGAACCCTGATTTTTTGCTTTCCGCGATTACACCGAAAACCATTTGCACGTGCTGCGTTGCGGGAAGCAACGAATACACCGATAAACAAGAGAACACAATGCCTTATCAAGAAACGATTGACCAATGGGCCAAATACACGGATGAGGTTTATTTGACGAGCTATGCGGAAGCAACAGGCGTCAAAGGGAAAATCGAAAAAGGTGGGGATTTAAACGGAAACATCGAGGTCAGATATGATGCGACCGGCTTAAAAACGATTACAGGAAGCAATAACTCCACAAAATTAAAAGATACAGAATGGATGAAAAACAATCGGAAAATGCCTAAGAATTGGTTGAATTCATCTTTGGAAGAAAGCAGTCAAATTGGCGTAAGCAGCGAGACAAATATATCAGGACAATAGTTATGGAACAGAAACGTAAAAACCAGCGAAGATTTGCTTTAATGGCTCTTTCACTTGGAGGGTGCTTGCTTTCTTCATGCGGACCTGAATTGCCTATCGAATCTTCTTCCGATTACAATGATAGTAGTTCAATTTCGCCTTCTTCTTCGGAAACTGCGGATTCATCATTTTCTGCTAGTTCTTCTTCCTCTATTGCATCATCTTCTATTGGGAATTCCGGACTGAGTTCTTCAGAAAGCTCTTTTTCTGATAGTGACGATCTCGACTATTCTTACATTTGCTTTGGAACGGAACGTTATCGCGGAACCAATCAAAGCGGCGATGTTATCTTTGACGCGAATGGCCTCAACATTTCTTCTATTTCCAGCGATGGGGTGTTTTTTGACGCGAAAGAGGAGAAACCGATGAATGCGCTTCGGATTGGCTCTAGTGAAGATAGCGGAATGCTCAACATATCCTTTGAAGAGCCAGTGCAGATTCAAAATGTTTACCTCATGGCTTTTGTCGATAATCAAAGCGTAAACGTGAACTGCGCGACTTCTTCTTTTTCTCGCTCGTATTCGGTAAAACAAAGTAACCCAGTTCCTTTGGATGACTTTGATTATCTTTCTTCAAGTTGGGCTTCTTTTCCTATGAACGGGGCAGCAACTTCTTTCCTTTCGATCTCTTCTAGTGACGGAGGAAATAATATCTTTTTCCTTTCCAAAATTGTGATTGTCGGCAAGGATGGTGGGGGTTCCTCTGGTGAAACTAGTTCCGAATCCAGTGAAAGCAGTTCTTCTTCCTCCTACGAATCGTCTGCTGAACAAGTTAGCCATATTTTGCCAGATGGTGCATATCGTCTTCCAAGAGTCAAAGTAAATGGTAATACAGCCGATATTTACCAAATCAACGAACTAAGCGGTGGAACTTATTCTTGCACGATTGCGAAAACCATCACAAAAGGGGAAGAATATTTTGAGCCAGAAGATGTCGCGGCCTATTATCAGGCTTTCGATTCTTTCCCCGTCAATTACTGCTATGGAACGAGTTCTAAGGTAGCGAAGAATAATGCCCTTAGTTATGGCAAAAACGGTCGTTGCTATTTTAAATACTCCTATGGCAACTATCACCAAAACGACTACACACCTCCGCTTGGTCCTTGGTCAAAAACGGGTACTCCTTATTATGAATTGGACATTTCCACGAAAACCTATAATCCAAAATACAACACTGGGAAAGCGATTTCGCGCGGCATATTCCGCATTGTGATTCTGCCAGCGGAATCATCGACTTCCTATCCAAACGAGAATGGGTATGACTCCATTTGCTTCTTCACGCGGGATCATTACGACAGTTTTGTGGAATACCGCAATTTTTATGAAGGATGGAGTGAATCCTTCGTGGGAGCGAATGGCGAGAAGAATCAGCGCCCAACTCTTGCCACAATTCCTCTTTTTTAGTTCCCTTTTCCTTTGAGTTTCATCTCACACGTGGTAAACTTCACCTCGTAGAAACTAAGTCCTTTTCTAGAGAGAGCTGCAGAGTGAAAAGGCTCAAAGGGCATGCCACTTCTATAGATGCGAGTAATGTCGCCGTCGCTTAGCGTTAATAAGCAAGCAAGAGCACCCTATGGTGAAGAAGGATGGTACCGCGCAATAGCGTTCCTTCGTGGATGGGTGTTTTATTTTTTTGGAGGAGACAATTATGAAACCATTAACCGGGCAAGAAATCCGCATGAGATGGATTCACTTTTTTGAAAGCAAAGGGCACAAATGGCTACCCGGCGTATCCCTCATCCCGAGTGCGGAAGATAAATCCCTTCTTTGGGTGAATGCAGGAGTTACGGGCCTAAAAAAATATTTCGATGGTAGCGAAATTCCACCTTCTAGGCGTATCGTGAATGTGCAAAAGAGTTTGCGTACCAATGATATTGAAAACGTTGGTCATACGGCACGTCATCATACGTTCTTTGAAATGCTTGGCAACTTCTCCATCGGCGATTATTTCCGTAATGAGGTCATCCCATGGGCTTACGAAATCCTCACAAGCGAAGAAGTGGGGTTCGGCATCTCGCCAGACAAGCTTTATATGACCTACGAGCCGCACGATAAAGCAACCTATGATTTATGGGTCAAATGCGGAATCGCACCCGACCATTTGATTCCTTTAGCGAGCAATTTCTGGGAAATTGGAAAAGGGCCAGGGGGGCCAGACACAGAAATGTTCTTTGATCGTGGCGAAGAATACGATCCAAAACATTTAGGTGTGAAAATGCTTCAAGACGATATCGAAAACGGCCGTTATATTGAAATTTGGAACATTGTGTTTAGTCAGTATAACTGTGATCCGTCGATCCCAAGAGAGCAATACAAAGAGCTTCCAAGCAAAAACATCGATACGGGTTCTGGTTTAGAGAGAATTGCTTGTATCCTTCAAGGGACGGAAACGAATTTCGAAACAGATTTATTTGCGCCAATCATGGCGAAAATTGAGGAATTGTCGGGAAGAAAATACGAAGGCGAGAATCTAATGAGTTTCCGTGTCATCGCCGATCACGCCCGTTGTCTTACCTTTGCTTTAAGCGATGGAGCGACTTTCTCCAACGAAGGGAGAGGTTATGTTTTACGTCGTATCATTCGTAGAGCAATGCGGTATGGGCAAAAAATCGGAATCGAAGGGCAATTCATGTATAAGCTTATCCAAGTTGTTGCTGATAAATATAAGGATTTCTACCCATATCTAGAAGAAAAAGTCGCTGAAGTGAGCAAGATGGTCGAAAGCGAAGAAAGCAAATTCCTTCGCACGCTCGCTTCCGGGGAAGCAATGCTATTAAGTATGCTTAAAGATAAAAAAGAGCTTTCAGGAATCGAAGTGTTCAAGCTTTATGACACTTATGGTTTCCCAAGCGATTTAACCGCAGAAATCGCAGGTGAATATGGTGTTTCTTGCGATATGGAAGGATTCCAAAAAGCGATGGATGAGCAACGTGAAAGAGCTCGTTCTGCCCGAGGAGAAATCGATTCTTTCCATAAGCAATCTAAAGATTTGATGGCTTTTAAAGATAAGAGCGATTTCGTCTATGAGAAGGATTCACTAAAAGCGAAAGTCATCGGCCTTTTCGTGAATGGTGAAAAAGTGAACGCAATCGATGAAGAAGGCGACGTTATTTTCTCTTCAACGCCTTTTTATGCCGAAATGGGCGGGCAAGTGAGTGATACCGGCGCAATTATAAGCGAGAACTTCGAAGCCGAAGTGAAACATGTTGGCAAAGCGCCAAATGGACAGCATCTCCATCACGTTTGTGTCAAATATGGTGAGCTTCACGTTGGAGACGAACTCACCTTATCTATCGATAGCAAACGTCGCCGTTTGATTGAACGCAATCATAGCGCGACTCATCTCCTCCATAGCGCCTTAAGCGATGCTTTGGGAAAACACGTCGACCAAAAAGGCTCTTACGTCGATGAAAATTACCTCCGTTTCGACTATAGTGCTGAAGCGAAGCTCACACCAAATGATTTGAAGAAAGTTCAAGACGAAGTGAATGAAAAAATCTCTGAGGCGATCGACGAAGTAACAAAAGTATTGCCGCTTGAAGAAGCCAAGAAATTAGGTGCCGAAATGGAGTTCAGCGATAAATACGGCGCGAATGTCCGCGTTGTCACTTTTGGCGAATATAGCAAAGAGTTTTGCGGCGGAACGCATGTTAAGAATTCGAGTGAAATTGGCTTATTCGTCATCGAATCCGATGAGGCTATCGCTAGCGGTGTGCGTCGAATTCAAGCCCGTACTTCTTTGGGCGCGGTCGCGTTTCTTCACCATAAGATGAATCTCCTATTAGAAGCGGAAAGATTGCTTGACATCGATGATTCTTCTTTCCTGTCACGCTTACGAAAAGAGATTGATGAAAAGAAAGAAGCGGAAAAGAACTGCGCTTCTTTGAAAGCGAAAGTCGCTTCTATTGAAGCCAAGAATTTATTAGCGGCTCCTCTTGTCAATGGTATTCGTTTCCTCGCTTTGGTGAAAGAAGGCGCTTCGAAAGAAGATTTGCTTGCTTTAGCCGATACGGTGAAGAGCAAAGATAAGAATTATCTTATGATTCTTCTCGGTGGTAAAGAAGGGGCGCGCCCACTTGTATGCATGGTTGGTGGGGCCACTTTAACGAGATTCAAAGCGGGTGACATCGTCAAAGCGCTCAGCAAACGTCTTGGCGGAGGAGGAGGCGGTAGGCCAGAAATGGCAACTGGCCAAGTCAAAACCAAAGATGGATTTGAGGCGCTCGCTCATGAATACGAATCACTTTTATAAAAAACATCGAATTTACTTTAGGAGGATAAATGTATGACGGAAATTACCGATAATAGCATCGTCATTACCGATGAAAACGGGAATGAGGATACTTGGAAGATTCTTTTCTATTATGAGAATCCTGAACGGAAGAAAACATTCTATTTCATCTTCAAGGAGGAAAGCCCAGACGATTTGCTCGTCATGACGAGTGAAGATGGTGAATCTTTATTGGAACCAACCGAGGAAGAAATGGAAGAAGCAGAAGAAATGCTCACTACCTATGAGGACGATCCAAAAATCGCGTCCCTCAAAAGCGAATGAGTCCCTTCTTTCCCTTTAAAGGAAAGAGAGTATAATCTCTTTGCTAGTTTTAGGAGAGTTAATAATGGCAGAAGAAAAAATTGTCATGACCCGTGAGGGCATGGAAAAACTCGAAAAAGAATATCGCGACTTAATTGATAATCAACGTCCTGAAGTCATCGAGGAGTTGAAACTTGCTCGTTCCCAAGGCGACTTGAGCGAAAACGCAGACTATGATGCGGCACGTAACAAGCAAGCGCAAATTGAAGCGAGAATCACTGAGATTGAACACATTAAGGATATCGCTGTTATCATCGAAGAAAACAAAGCGGGGAAGAAAATCAACCTCGGGTATACGGTGACTTATAAAAAGCTCAACGATGATAAAAAAGTGACAGTTCGTCTTGTCGGTACCATTGAAGCGAACCCATTTAGCGAAGTTCCGTCTGTGAGCGATCAAAGCGCGATCGGAAAAGCTCTTATCGATCACTGGGTTGGGGATAAGGTTCTCGTGGAAGCTGTTAAGCCATACGAAATCGAGATTCTCAAAGCAGAAATTACAAAATAGTTTTAAAAAACGCTAGAGAATAAGCCAACTTTTAAATAAGTTGGTTTTTCTTTTTGGTAAAAGAGCGATTTTTTGCCTAGTAATGAGTGGAGGTTATAACTATGGCAAAATTTATCATCATTGCCGTTGTCGTTACGTTAGTGGGGCTTGTCGCTTTCGCTGTCGTTGACAAAACGGCAGGCAACATCGTGGAGCCTCCGACATCAACGTATGTGTCGGAAGAAGGAGACTATATTGCTGTCTCTATTACAGGGGAGGTAAAACGGACGGGGACTTATAACGTCGCGAAAGGGAGCACATTATTAGCACTTATTGAAGCTGCGAGTGGCGTGACAAGCAATGCTGATCCAAAAGCCTATAACACCGAGTTTTTGCTGAGCGCTGGTCAGTCTTTTTATATCGCTCCAATTTATGACAATAGCAATACTTGTTCCACGAGCCCTATCGAGAAAGTGAACATCAATCGCGCGGATAAGGCGAGTCTTATGAAGGTCAGCGCCTTTTCCTCTACCGTTTCGAGCGCGATTATCGATTACCGTGAGAACACCGCTCAATTCGCTCGCATTGAGGAATTGAAGAACGTGACAGGAATCGGCAATGCGATTTTTGCGAAAGCGAAAGACTTCGTTACCCTCGTGGACTAGAAAGAAAAGTTTCCTCGCTTTCTTTTCACTCATCGGTTTTACGCTTGGTAGTTATTTTGGATTCTATTTCTATCGTTTCGAGCTTCTTGCATTATTTTTGATTCTTCTCATCTCGTTTCTTCTTTTTGGCTGGCGAAAGGGAAAAAGCGCTTTTCTTGCTTTCATTGTTTCGCTGTCTCTTTCCTTCGTCCTTGAACGCATTCCTTTGCCCGATGAGAAGGAAGAGGTGGGGGCAACGAGCGGAATTGTGATTGAAACGAAAACAAATTATTTTCTTTTTCAAAGCGGCATCCGCACTTATTACGTTTATGAAAAAGAGACAGAGCGAGAGATTGGCGACGTTTTGGAAATCCGTGGAAAGAAAAGTGAATTGAAAGAAACGACGTACGAAGGTCGCTTTTCTTTCAAAGAATATTTATCCACGCGTGGGATTCGCTATGAAATTAAGGCGTACACGATCTTGGCGAAAAGCACGATGCCTCTTCGCTTACGAAAAAAAGAAAAAGAGTTCCTCTCCGTTTTTCCTAGTACAACAAGTTCTCTCATTGATAGTCTTCTTTTCGACAAGAGGAGTTTCCATGATGAAACGATCGAAAACGCATCTTCTTTAGGCGTTCTCTATCTGTTTTCAAATAGTGGAGTTTATCTTTCTATGGCTCTTCATCTTGTTGAGAAAATGCTTCGCCGCTTCTGTAGCCAAAAAGCATCTCGAGGGGTTTCACTTGGCTTTCTCTTCCTCCTTTTGCCTTTCAGTTTCACAAAAATCGGTTACTGTCGAGTGCTTATTAGTCGTGTTCTCTCTTTCCTTTTTGTGAACGATAAATGGAAATTGGATTCATTAGGGAAAGCTTCTTTGACGGGAATGGCGCTGATTCTTTTTTCGTTTCGTGTCCCTTTGCGGAGTGCTTTTCTAGTTGGAGAAGGGCTAATGATACAAAATACGTTCTTAAACTCCTATTTTGCGCAGAAGAAAAAGAAGCAAAGGAAACGAATGTCTTTCCTTTCCTTCCGCTTGTTCTTGCTGCCAATGTCATTAATTAGTGGGCAATACCATGTGTTTTCATTGTTCTATGCGATTACACTTCCGCTTTTTCTCTTCCCTTTTCTCCTTCTTTCTTCTTTCTCGTTCATTTCCGTCCCTTTTTCCGCGCTTAACCAGTATGCTTCGTTTTTATCGTCTCTCCTTTCATTCTTGGTCCGAATGGATATCTCAGTCCCCCTTTATGGTGATTTTAACGCATACATGATTCTCCTCTATTATGTGACTTATTTTGGGTTTTTCTTCTTTTCTAGAGCCGGATTCACCCTTCTAAAAAAGATAGCTCCGATTGCGTATTCTTGTCTTTTCTTGCTTCAGTCTCTCCCTCTTCAAAATTCTTTGGATGGAGAGGTGACCTTTATAAACGTGGGGCAAGGCGATGCAATCTTAATTCGCGAGAGAAATCATTCATTTTTGATTGACACGGGTGGAGTCCTTTCTTTTGATTTAGGAAGAGAAGTTGACGTTCCCTATTTGCGGAAGAAAAGAATTTATTCACTAGACGCGATAATTGTGACTCATAGCGATTATGATCACTCAGGCGCGTTAGCGAGCATCCGCTCTTCTTTCTCCGTGAAGCAAGTGATTGAGAGCCAAGTATCTTTCCCATTAACGATAGGAAACATGACGATTCATAACTTAAATATATATGGAGGAGAAAGTGAGAATGAAAAATCGCTTGTTCTTTATATGGAATATTTAGGGAAAAAATGGCTCTTCATGGGGGATGCCCCGAAATCCATCGAGAAAAAGATTATCGATAGAAATCCCAATCTTCGATGTGACGTATTGAAAGTGGGACACCATGGAAGTGATACTTCCTCTTCACTCTCGTTTTTAAAAACCGTGCAGCCGAAAGAGGCAATTATTAGTGTGGGAGCAAATAATCGTTACCGGCACCCGAGCGATGGAGTACTTAATCGATTCGCCTCTTTAGACATCGTAATTCGTCGTACCGACATAGAAGGAACAATTACGTATAAATCTTGGTTAAGCTAATAATCTTCGTTATTTTAGTTCGCAATCGTGTATATAATATAAATATCAAAAGATACTAAAAAAGGACTATATCGTATGGAAGAAATCGTGAAAGAAGAAAAAACATTCATTCAAGACGGGATTAAATATAAGGCTGTTTTCTCTTTCACAAAAGGGAAGAATGGAAAGGTTTTCCAAAGCGAAGCGCAAAAGAAAGAAAATGAATTTCAAAAGCTAGAATCCTTCCGTAAGGCAAGTGGATTATTGACGAGCGAGAAAATAAAATCCATTCGTTCTTTCTTGGGACTGAATCAAAAAGAATTCTCTCTTTTGCTTGGCCTAGGAGAGATATCCATTGCTCGTTATGAAACGAAATTAGTCCAATCGCGAACCATCGATGGTCTCATCCGACTCGTCTATGAGGATCCTCTTTTTCTCTATGACAAATACTTGGAAAATAAGCGCGACCTATCTCTTGATTGCCGTGAACGGGTTTTAAAGCGAATTAAAGAGTTAGCGGCGAGCGAACGTTTCGCTCGTTACGCAAAAGAACGGGAGTATCGCTTTTTGATGCTGCCTTATTTAGAAGAGATATCACTTACGGGGGATACTACGCTTTCGCTTGAAGCAATCGCTTCACTAATCTCCATTGGCAAAGACGATAGTGGTTCCATCACGCGAAATCATTTGAATAAATACCTTTTCTATTGCGATTTTCTTGCCTTTTTGACTCTAGGGAAAAGCATGACTGGCCTTGTCTATAAAAAGGTGGATGATGGCGTGGAACCACGTTTCTTAGATGAAATTCTCTCTTATTCGTCCTTTGTAAAAAAATGGAAAGTCGTTTTTGATACTCGAGGCGTGTCGTTTTTGCAAGAAAGAGTCACTACGAAAGAGAAAAATTCATTGAGCATAGAGCAAAAAGAAATCGCGAAAACAGTCAAAACTCGTTTGCTTTCTCTTTCAGAGCGTGACCTTTCCTTATATACGATCGCAGAAAAGCCTTTGAAGAAAATCAAAAAAGGGAACCTCATAGATTATTCTCTCGCCAATCGCCTAAGCATCGCAAAATGGTGAAATGCCTTTATAATATTCACATATGATTCAGATTGTTTATTCTTCTGATCCTCAGTTAGCCCAAATCGGCTTATCGAAAGTTATTAAGTCCACCTTTGGAGAAGAACTCTCCCCTTTGAATTCTGTCACTCTTGATATGAGTCAGAATTCGATGGAAGAACTCGCGAGCGAATGCTTCAATTTACCCCTGGGGTATGAGAAAAAAGCCGTGATTGTGAAAAACTGCTTCTTTTTGCTTCCTCCTTCCCGTTCCAAAAATGCGTTAAAGGTGCAAAAAGGAGATGATGAAAAAGCATTCCTATCCTATTTAGAGAATCCGGATCCTTCCATTTACTTATACATGGCCGCTTATGGTGATGCTATTGATGTGAAAGGGAAGTATGGTCGCATTTTGACGAGTCTTGGCATCAAGCCAGCGGCCGTCAATGCCTTTTCAGAAAGCGACTGGCGAAGTTTCGTCCCTTCTTTCTTTGAGAAAAAAGGGATTCATATATCCGCGGATGCCGTTAACGAACTCATTCGACGCTTGAATCTAGATTATGGGCGTTTTGTGGTAGAACGGCAAAAACTCGTGAATTATGCGCTCGGCAGTGGCACGCTTACCTTGGAAGACATCAAAGCCCTCATTAATGAACCTTTAGAAAACAAAAGCTATATGCTCTCAAATGCTTTGACAAAAGGCGATACAAAAAACGCCTTTCACATTTATAACGATTTGAAAGTGCAGGGGTATGACGAAGTATCGCTATTGATACAACTAGCGAATCAATTCCGAAAAATGAATATGATTTCCTTTTTAGCAAAGCAAGGCCTAAGCGAAGGGGCGATTGCGGGCAATCTTTCTTCCTATCGCGTCAGCGTATATCAAGTTCGCGCGATTTTAGGCAATTTGCGAAGGATGAAACCAGACGCTTCAATTCGTGCCTTAGAAGAAATTTATCGCGCTGAAAAAGCTATTTTTAGCGGTGAAATGGATGCGCCTTTAGCCTTCTCTTTATTCCTTGCGAAATTCCCATTATGAAGATTGTCATCATCGGAGATACCCATGGCGATTTATCGCGCATGCAAAACGTTTTTTTGCGGGAACAGAATGCGGATGTTTTTCTCCATGCTGGTGATGTAGAAGCGCCTTCTTCTACAATCACTCCGTTTTCTGCCGTGAGGGGGAACTGCGATGGTTTCTACCAAGAGTATCCAATTTTGCGGAATATCAATACCCCTTTTGGCATCCTCCATATAGAGCATCGTCCAATCTCATCTTTAGCAATGCTACTTGCGTTGAAAGGCGATGGCGTGCGGATTTTTGTACATGGACATACCCATGTTAGAGAAAGTAGAGAAGAATCTGGAATCCTCGTTTTTTCGCCAGGCAGTCTTGTTTATCCTCGTGATAACGATAAAGGGACTTATTTGGTTCTTGAAGTCGATGAAAAGGGCGTCACCCCAATCTTCAAAGAATATTGAGTCATAGTGCAATCAGAAAGAAAAAACCTCTCATGGGGGAGAGGTTTTTTATTATTTTTGATGTTTGTTATTTGATTTCGCGAACAATGCGAGCGAGATGGGCCTTCTTACGGTTTGCGCTATTGACGGTGATTGCGCCATCCTGTGAATATTTGTCCAAAAGAGAGACGACAGCGCGTAATGCGACTTCCGCTTCTTCTTTTTTGCCTTCATTCGCTAAAAGCTCGACTTTTTTGCTCGCAGTGCGAATTTCCGCTTTGCGAGTGCCGTTGAATTTGGCGTTACGCGCATAGATTTCGGTGCGCTTTTCTTGAGATTTAATGTTTGCCATATGTTTTTCTTCCTGAATATTTATATTCTTATGCGAAGCGATTATAGACTTCCTAGAAGGAAGAAACAATACTTTTTAGGTCCCTTCCTAACGGAGCCCTTTATTTATCTTTGCTTTCTTCCGGATGTAAAAGTAGGAGGATTTCTTCCACGAAATCATTCACGGTGAGCAAGCGCCCATAGAGATTTGCCGGAATCGTTACCTTGAACGCGTGGTTGATGTCCTCGACTAGCGAGACATAACTCATGGAATCGCCTCCTAAATCACGTCCAAAGTCAGCATCGTCATCAATTTTGAAAAGTGGGATAAGAAGAGTGGAAGAGAATTTTTCTTTGACGCCTTTATTAATTCTTTGAACCTCATTTGGATCATATTTGGAGAAGTCACGAATGCGCTTTGTCTTTTCTTTGTTTTCTCCTTCGGAATCATAGAAGTCTTCAAGGTTATTATTTTCCAGGGCGTCTTTGAGAACGTAACGTTTAACCTTCATATTATTTGCGAGTGGCATGGAACGCTTGTAGATAAGGAATCGTTGAACTTTTTTCTCATTTGCAAGGGTCGCGTTGATCGCTTTCGCATCGGCGATAATAGAGGCAAAATCTTCTTGAGTAACGGAATTGTCTAACTCAAAAATCAAAGTGATTTCTTCTTCGGTGGAATTCTTCTTTTGTACGCCAAGCACGACATCGTTCACGACATGAGTAATATTTCTAAAATAGAATTCAATTTCATCAGGGTAAACATTCTCACCATTGCTATTGATAATGACGTCTTTCATTCTACCTTTGATGTAGTAATCACCCGTCGTATCTTTTTCGGCAATATCGCCAGTATGGAAAAAGCCATCATCGAGTTCGGTCGCATTTTCAACGCCACCGATGATTTCACGAACATGGACGCTTGGCGTTTTGACTAATAGTTCTCCTTGTCCTTTTGCTCCACCTTGAATTGGGGCTAGTTTGAAAGTTACACCATGAAGTGGGTGGCCAATAGAACCTTTTAAACGATCTTCGACGCGAGGAGATAATTCCACAGCAACAACGCCAAGCTCTGTCATACCGTAACCATTATAAAGCGGATAGCCTAAGCCATTAATGATGTGTAATGTTTTGGCGTTTAAATAGCCACCGCCAGAGATGCAGTATTCGACATCTTTCCCTAATATTTTCTTACGAACGGCATTTTGAACAATTGGCCAAGCGGCAATACCTGCTTCAATGCCAGATATTTTGCCTGTATTGAAAGCAATCATTCTCCGCAATAAATCGGCGTCTTTTTGTTTGCCTAAAGCGGCGGTCCTTTGTGCTTTTTGTGCAATGGCGTCCCAAAAAAGAGGAACGCTAAATATATGTGTGCATCGGCCAATGCGGATAGCGTTTATGACGTCGCGATTGGAAGAACTTGAAGGGTAAACAATGGCTTTTCCGTAAAACGTATACCAAAGGAATACAGCGACGAACCCGAAAATATGATGGAAGGGGATCATTGCCAAATTCCGAATTCTCCCTGGATGCATGATAGTAAGAGATTCGCTTGGTAAATCAAGCGCACAGGCGATTTGATGGCACATTGCATTTCCATCACTAATCATCATTTTTGCGTTGCCCGTTGTTCCACTTGAGCAAAAGATGACTTCGTTTTCCCAAACGGGAGTGAAGTTGTAATCGGGCTCACTTTGCGTGATTTTGTTGATACGAAAGCTCGGGATGGAATAGATGGTGGCTTCGTTACAGATGATTGCTTTCGCTTTCGCTTGCTTTAATAAGTTTTCCGTATTCTCTTGCGGGAGCTTGGCATCGATTAGTAAGGGAGTATGCCCCGTCATTAATAGGGCCCAGAACATATGGGGCCATGTGGGTGAATTGCGAAGTTTAAGGGCGACGATTGAACCAGCGGGGATTCCCGAAAGCGCCGTCGCCATTTTTTCGGCGAGCTGATAAGTAATCGTTTTGTATTGCTCGTAATTGTACTCGTGAAGCTTGTCATCTTCATCCAAATAAACCGTCGCTGTTTCTAAGCCGTGCAAATTCATCGCCATTTCGTAAATGTCGTGAAAAGTTCGGTTGGTGTTCAATAGTGCTTTCGCAGTGTCGAGAAGTCTTGACACCGATTCACGTTCATAATGTTTCATAAGGATTGTCTTTCTATTTTGTTCGCTTTCAGTTTAGGAACAAACGTTGACTGGTAGAATCTGACCCATTTCGTCAACGCACATCGCACATATTGTAACGGATTTTTCGCACATTTAGTTATAATAAAAGAGATTGGAGGGAAACTTCGATGAAACGTTTTTTAACGAATGAAGATGTCAAAGTGCTTTATATGGGGACTCCAGAAATGTCCTCTCGCGTCCTCGAAGCACTCGTTCAAGGTGGATATAACGTTGTTGGCTTAGTATGCCAAGAAGATAAAGAAGTCGGCCGTCATCATAGAATCGAAAAGGTTCCAACAAAATGCGTCGCGGAAAAATATGGAATTCCCGTTTTTCAGCCGCATCGCATCCGCTTGGATTACGAATTTGCCAAAAAACTTGATTTCGATGTGATTGTTACGATGGCTTATGGCCAAATCATCCCACAGGCTCTTTTAGACATGTCACACATTGGTAATGTCAATTTGCATGGTTCCATCCTTCCAGCTTATCGTGGCGCGGCCCCAATTCAACGCGCGATTATGAACGATGAAAAAGAAACGGGAATCACTTTGATGGAAATGGTTGCCCTTATGGATGCGGGCGATATTTACGATGTGGAGAAGACGAAAATCAATGATAATGATACCTATACTTCCTTAGGGAAACGATTAAGCGAAATCGCCGCTTCCTTGATTACGAAAGATTTATTGCCTTACGCAAATCATGAACTCCTCGCTAAAAAGCAAGAGGAAAGCAAGGTGACTTTCGCGAATAAGATTCAGCCTGAAGAAGAACATATCCCTCTTTCGCTTAATGTAGAAGCAACCTCTTGCTACATTCGTGGGCTTAGCGAAGACCCTGGTGCGTATTTGCTCCTTGAGGGGAAGAAAATCAAAATTTATGATGCGAAAGTTTTCTCTTATGAAAAATGCGGGGAAATTGGAACGGTTGTCCCTAACAAAAAGCATTTTCTTCTCCAATTATCCGATGGGATCTTGGAACTTCTTTCCGTCCAAGTAGAAGGGAAAAAGCGAATGGACGGGGCTTCTTTTTTACAAGGTGCGCACCTCCCCTTGCTTGCCATTTTCCATTGATTTATTGCTACTGGCTCATTATAAGGAAGCAAAAAGAGTCGATATTTGCTTATTGTATTTCATATTTATCGAGCCTCACCCTTATGGTATAATCCCTTCGTTCGTTTAGGGATTGGGGCATTGCCCCATTTGTACAAATTGTTCCTTTCGAACCACAATCAATCCTTTTTTGGATGTGATTAAAAAGCGAAGAACATTCATGGTGGTTAGGCACCTTAATTTATGGATTATAAAATACTTACGGGCCAAGATTTCTTGCGCCTTCTAAAAAAAGGCTATGAGGCCTTAGCCAAGAATTGTGAAATTATCAATGACCTCAACGTTTTCCCAGTGCCAGATGGCGATACGGGAACGAATATGAAATTGACTTTCGCAGGAGGGCTTAAGTCCATTAACAAGAAAGACGATATCGGTTCACTTGCGACGGATTTCGCACGCGGTTCCCTTTTTGCTGCAAGAGGAAATAGTGGCGTCCTCTCGAGCCAATATTACAAAGGCATCGCAAACGGTTTGAAGAATAAGAAAAAAGCTTCTGTCAGCGATTTTGCAAAAGCGATGGTGAGTGGTTATCGCGTCGCCTACGAAGCGGCAGCCGACCCAGTAGAAGGAACTATTCTAACCGTAGCAAGAGAAGGGATCGAAGAAGTCATAGGGAAAATCAAGAACTATCGTGATTTTCCTACCTTTTTCCGAGCAGTCGTGGAAGCGATGAAACGTTCCTTGGACAATACGCCAAATCTCCTTCCTACCCTAAAGGAAGCTGGCGTTGTCGATAGTGGAGGGAAAGGCCTTCTTACGATTTTCCAAGGGTTTTTAAGCGCTTATTCCGAGACGGAAAATGAGGGGGGCGCAGTTGATACAAGCTTTGAAGAGCACATCGAAACAAACGCTCCTTCTCCTATCGACTATAGCGCCTTTAACGAACATAGCGTTCTCGACTACGGATATTGCACTGAATTCATGCTTCAACTTCTCGAATCAAAATGCAACGTGAAGCGTTTTTCTATCAAACGTTTTATTCATTGGCTTGAAGAACATGGAAACTCCATCGTTTGCTTCCAAACGGGGACGATTGTAAAAACACATATCCATACAAAGAATCCAAGCGAAGTGATTCGTTACGCCCAGCGGTATGGCGAATTTGTCGCTTTCAAGATGGAAAATATGGCTCTTCAGCATAACGAAGTGCTTATCAAAGAAGAGAAGAAGAAAAAAGAACGGGTGCATTCAGCCATTGTCGCAATTGGGCAAGGAGAAGGAATCAAAGAGCTTTATCGTTCTCTGGGCGCCGACATTATTATTGACGGCGGAAAGACGATGAACGCTTCAACCGAAGAAATCATCGAAGCGTGCAAAGAAGCTAGTGCTGAAGAAGTCATCGTCCTTCCAAATGAATCCAATATTCTTTTGGCAGCGAAACAAGCCGAAAGACTATATAAAAAATGTCATATCCACGTTGTCGAAACTCGCACTCTTTTAGAAGGGTATTGCGCTTTATCGATGATGATGGATAAAAACGATGTTGAAGGTACGTTAGCGGCTTTTAATGAAGCGAAAAACGCGATAGAGAGCGGCTTTGTCGCCTTAAGCAACCGCGATACGGAAATCCAAGGGGAGAATGTGAAATCCGGAACCTTCATTGGCGCTTTGATGAAAGACATCATCGCGAATGGCTCGACTCCAGAAGAAGCGGCAATGGATCTTTTCTTGAAGATGAACGATTTTGAGAATAAAAGTAGCGCGCTTCTCCTCTATGGAAAGTCGGTGAACAAAGAAGATGCGGAATCTCTTTTAACAAAGCTTCAAGAAAAATATCCAAATCAAGAGTTCGGTCTTATCGACGGAGGTCAAGAAGTCTATGATTATTTGGTGGGGATTTATTAATGGAAGAAAAGAATCAATCACTGATCGAGAAGCAAATCGATAGCAAGGAAATTTATCGTGGCAAAATCATTAACGTTTACGTTGATGACGTCTTGTTACCGAATGGCAAACAAAGTACGCGAGAGCTCATTCGACATTGTCGGGCGAGCGCAGTGCTCGCTTTTGATGAAGAGGAGAATGTCATCTTAGAGGATCAATTCCGGTATCCTTATAACGACGTGATAACGGAAATTCCCGCTGGAAAGGCCGATAAAGACGAAGACCCTATTGTGACTGCAAAAAGGGAATTATTAGAAGAAACGGGATATGAAGCAGGGGAATTGACCCTTCTAGGCGAGTTTTACCCAACGGTCGCCTACACCGATGAGATCATCTATCTTTATGAGGCCCATTCTTTGAAAAAGAAAGAACAGCATCTTGATGATGGGGAAGCACTCCGCTATTACAAAGTTCCGTTCGCGAAATTCCTATCAATGGTAAGCGAAGGGAAAATCAAAGACGGAAAAACGCTTGCCTCGTTAGCCTACTACTTAGCAAAGAAACATTGAATTTTGGCGCATATTTGTGCGCCTTTTTTGACGCTAGTTTGTAGTGTTTATCCGTATTAAAAGGATGATACATTGTGTTTTGCATAAAACTTACTTAAAAATGAGGAGAAATTATGCCTTCCTATCATAAACTTGTAAGAGATAACATTCCGTCCATCATCGAAAGCAATGGAAAAATCGCGAAAACGCGCATTTTGGAAACGAAAGAATACCAAAAAGCATTGCAAGAAAAACTCGTGGAAGAAACAAACGAATATTTGGCGAACCCCACAAGTTTGGAAGAGCTTGCCGACATTCAAGAAGTAGTGCTCGCTCTTGTCGAATCCTTGGGCCATGAAAGCGAGGATTTGGAAAAAATACGGCAGGAAAAAGAAATCCTTAATGGTCGCTTTAAAAAACGCATTTTCTTAGAATCTGTGGAAGAAAAAGAAGAGTAAGGCCAAAAGAAAAACGAGGTTTATGCAACCTCGTTTTCTTTATTTTAATAGCGGAGTTTCTTATCGATCGAATTACGAATGATTTTCACGAATTCGTCGAGTGAGACGGTGACTTGCTTATCAGAACCGAATATACGATAAGTGACTTCGTGATTCTCTTTTTCTTTGTCACCCACAACGAGTGTGAATGGGATTTTTTGCACTTGGGCATTCCTTAAGCGATAGCCGAGTTTTTCGTTGCTATCGTCAAGAAGGGTGCGCACATCATTCTCCTCAAGAGTCTTTTTCACGAGCTTTGCATATTCATCGTGGGCTTCATTGCTCACTGGAAGAACGATTGCTTGATGAGGGGCAAGCCATGTTGGGAAAGCGCCCCCATAATTTTCAGTGATGACGCCGATGAAACGTTCCACCGAACCGAAAACGACGCGATGAAGCATGTATGGCTCTTTCTTTTCGCCGTTTTCGTCGATATAGAAGCAGCCAAAGCGATGCGGAAGGTTCACGTCAAGCTGGATTGTGCCGCATTGCCAGGTTCTTCCCATGGAGTCTTTGAGCTTGAAATCAAGCTTAGGCCCATAGAAAGCACCATCTCCTTCGTTGATTTGATATTCGTGACCGCTGTCTTTACATGCGATGGCGAGTGCCTTTTCACTCTGATCCCAGAATTCCTTGCTACCGATATAATCATCTGGGCGCGTGCTCAAAACGATTTTATAAGACAAGCCAAAGACGTTATAGACTTCATCAAGAAGGGCCATGATGTTTTTAACTTCACTCTCGATTTGGTCTGGGCGAATCATAATGTGGGCATCATCTTGAGTGAATGCACGCACACGGAACAATCCATTTAAAGCGCCACTCGCTTCGTGACGATGAACGTGACCGAGCTCAGCATAACGGAGAGGGAACTCACGGTAACTATGAATCGCGTTTTGATAAACTAGAATTGCGCCAGGGCAGTTCATCGGTTTAATTGCGAAATCTTTATCGTCAATTTTCGTCGTGTACATGTTCTCTTTGTAGTGATCCCAATGACCGCTTGTCTCCCATAATTCACGGGAAAGCATGGTTGGGGATTCGATTTGCATGTAACCATGGGCAAGATGCACTTTCCGCCAGTAATCAAGAAGCGCGTTCTTTAATAACATTCCGTTTGGAAGCCAGAAAGGGAACCCTGGGCCGTAGTCACTAATCATGAATAGGCCGAGCTCTTTTCCTAAGCGGCGGTGGTCGTTGGCCTTTCGTTTTTCCAAAATAGCAAGATGTTCTTTCAAATCTTCTTCGCTCCACCAAGAAGTACCATAGATTCTTGTAAGCTGCTTGTTATCGCTATTTCCTCGCCAATAAGCGCCTGCGATGGAAAGAAGCTTGAAATGTTTGATTAAACCAGTACTTGGAATATGCGGACCACGGCAGAAATCTACGAAATCGCCTTGTGTGTATGTCGTGATGAGCTCATTTTGGTGCTCCTTGATAAGCTCTAATTTATATGGGTTATCTTTGAAAATCTCTTCTGCCTCTTTGGCGCATACTTCTTTACGAACGAAAGGATTATCCTCCTTGGCGAGCTTTCTCATCTCTGCTTCAATCGCGGTGAAGTCTGCGTCAGTTACCGTTTTATCACCGAAATCGACATCATAGTAGAAACCTTCGTCAATTGCAGGTCCAAAGCCGAATTTGCAATTGGGGTAAAGATGACGAATGGCTTGAGCCATGAGATGAGAAGTACTGTGATTGAGAAGTTCAAACGCTTCAGGACTTCCAATTTTCACAAAAGAGATTTCCTCTCCTTCGCTTAGCTTTTCTCTCATGTCGACGATACGCCCATTTACTTTTATGGCGATATCTTCCTTTTTGTGCTCACTATCGAGCATTTTGGCGGCAACGAAGCCGTTTGCGCCATCTTCTAGCTCGACTTCCTTACCTTCGTAAATCACTTTCATATGTGTTCCTTTCTTGAGGGATAAAAATAAAAACGCCCTCATCGCTAAGGACGCTTCCGCGTGGTACCACCTTATTTCGAATGAAAACTCATTCCTCTCTGAGCTTAACGTGCTTCAGATGCGCCTTACTTGTTTCGCAAGGAGCTCAGGAGTGGTACTCCGTATGCCTATAGGCATTTGAGCGTGTCTCCGTCAACGCATGATTAATCTAGGACGCAAATCGATAGGTGTCAAGCAAAATGAAAGCCAAAATTCAGGGATTCCTTTCTTTCGAATGTCACTTTATCTTTTGAACAATGGGAATAAAATACTAGGGTATGAATATTGAGTTATTTGATTACTATTTGCCAGAAGAATTAATCGCTCAAAGTCCGAGCGAAAAAAGAGACGAATGTCGTCTCATGATCGTGGATAGAGAACACAAAACCATCGAACATAAGAAGTTTTTCTCGATCATCGATTATTTAAAACCAGGGGACGTTTTGGTCCGCAATAACACGAAAGTGATTCCTGCCCGTCTTCTGGGCGAAAAAGTGGAAACGAAAGGAAAGGTGGAAGTCCTTCTACTTCACGAAGTAAAAGGAGAAGCGGATACGTGGGAATGCCTCGTTGGGAATGCTCATAGTGTGAAAGAGGGGACACATTGCTCTTTTGGAAACGGAAAACTCACTTGCGTGTGCACGAAAGTGCTACCAGAAGGTCTTCGTCATATGAAGTTCTTTTATCAAGGTATCTTTTTAGAGGTTCTCGATGAACTTGGTTTAATGCCACTCCCTCCTTATATTAAAAAGCAATGCGAAGATAATGATGAATATCAAACGGTTTACGCCAAAGTTCCTGGAAGTGCAGCGGCGCCTACTGCGGGTTTCCATTTTACTGATGAATTGCTGGAGCAAATTCAGAAAAAAGGGATCGAAATCATTGATATCACGCTTAATATCGGTTTAGGCACATTCCGCCCAGTGAAGGTGCAAGATACCAAAGACCATACGATGCATAGTGAAACTTATTCGATTTCTTCGTTTGCCTCTTCGCGTCTTAATCTTGCGAAAAAAGAACATCGACGCATTATCGCTATCGGCACCACAAGCGTGAGAACGCTGGAGAGTAATTTTGCTAGATATGGCGTCTTTAAAGCGGTGGAGGAAGAAGCGACGAACATTTTCATCGCGCCAGGCTATGAATACAAAGCCGTCGACGCCTTGATTACGAATTTCCATCTTCCGAAGAGCACACTCGTCATGCTTGTGAGCGCCTTTATGGGAAGAAAATGGACACTTCATTGCTACGAAGAAGCGGTCAAAGAGAAATATCGTTTCTTTTCGTTCGGGGATGCAATGTACATCTATGGTAACTACGATTATTCCCGTAATTTAGAGGACTAAAAAAGCACCGCCTTTCAATAGACGATGCTGATTTATTAAAGTGAGTTAGAGGGCTAGAAGCGTTGATACATCGCTTCGAGCTCTTGTTTGCGATTGTAGTCGTCGATTTCGCTTTGGCTGGCCTCAAGATCATCGGTGAAGATTTTTTCGTCTGCCAATAGTTTGAGGACATCTGAGTAATTTTTGCTCTCCATATCATTTCCTCCTTATTGCCTTTCGGCGCATACATATTAGAACGTGAGAAAACGAAAACAATATCACCAAATCATGAAAACGTTTTCAGAAAAGGCTTTCATAAAACTGCATATAAAAAAGCTCGATAATATGCGCACTTTAAAAATAACAAAAACGTTACTTTCTAGATAATAATTGTCATAAATGTAATAGTTACATCCATTTTCAATGTTTTTGTCTATAAACAAGAACTGCCTTGAAGGCGCGATTATCGCAATTGCTCTTTTTCTTTTTGGAAGCCGAAGACGGCGGCCCCCACTAGTCCAGCTTCTTGCCCAAATGAGCATATTTCTAAGTCGCAGTGGGGCACGGCTTTCTTTAAATCTTCCAAAAAGAGGGGAGCGCTTTTCATAACGCCTCCCGAAAGGGTAAACACTTCTGGTTCAAAATTAAATTGGTTCATGGTGAACCACTGAGCCAATAAACTGATCCAGTCATGGTAGACAGTTATTGCTAGAGGGTGCTTATTTTTGACGAGAGCAAAGAACTCTATTGCGTTATCTATGCTTAGCCCGTTCATCGCGGCAAGCTTGAGGAGTCCAGTTCCAGACGCTAAATGCTCGAATTCGTGGATTTCGCCCTTATATTCGAACATTGTATGTCCGACTTCATAAGAAGAATTTACGAGTTGTCCATTTTCTGTCATAGCGCCACCAAAGCCGGTCGAAATCGTAACGAAATAGAGAGATTTCGCATTTCGATATGCACCTAAGTTCGCTTCTGCTAGAGCGGCGACTTCCGCATCATTTAAAACATAAGCGGGCAAACGATAACGTTGAGATAAGAATTCTGCTAGAGGGATATTTTCGATGTGAACGTTTGGAAGAGCGGCAATAAATCCGTCATAACGGACACGTCCGGGAACGCCCATCGCCAGCGCGGTGACATCCGTGAAATCTTTGACACATCCATCAATCGTGAGAGCGACATTTTCGAAAAAAGCATCCGTACTCCCTCTAGCGGTCGGACGGATGAACTCTGAAAGAATGTGATATTGCTCATCGATCAATGCAACGCGAGTGTTTGTTCCACCGATATCCAAAGCAATGACTTTCTTCATTAATCCAAATCTTCCACTTTGCTTACGGTCAATATACGCATGAAATTGGTTTGACCAACGCCAGTGGGGGTGCCGCCAGCAAGAATGATTTGATCTCCTTGCTTTAAACCTAAGTCACGAGCGACTTTCAATGCTTTCGCTTCCATTTCTTCGATAAAATCAGGCATTGGGGTTTTGATTAAGACACTATATAGGCCCCAGTACCAGGCCGATTCAAGGCAAGCCTTACGGCTATTTGTCACAGAAATGACAGGGCAACATGGGCGCGCTTTAGAAAGACGTTTGGAGGAATTACCGGTTTGTGAAAAATTAATGATGAGTTTCGCCTTGATGAGCAAAGCGGTGTTTGCAATCGCGTTAGCAATCGCGTCGTTATTGGTCGCTTCGCTTGTTTCGTATGCCTGTTGAGCAAGCGATTCGTAATTGAGCTCCCGCTCCATGGCTTCGCTGATAGAAGATTGCATCGCCACGGATTCAACCGGATAAGCACCGCTTGCGGTTTCTCCAGACAGCATGACACAGTCGCTTCCTTCATCGATCGCAGTGGCAACGTCACTCACTTCTGCGCGTGTTGGGCGCGGATGAGTGGTCATAGAATCGAGCATTTGCGTTGCCGTGATGACGGGTTTCCCATATTTACGGCACAATTTGATGATTTTTCGTTGAACGAGAGGAACTTCTTGTGGTGGGATTTCATCGCCCAAATCGCCACGTGCGACCATGATGCCATCACTCACTTTGATGATGTCCTCAATCTTCATAACTCCTTCTGGATTTTCAATTTTCGCAATGACCGGGATAGAAGGGTTCCCGTATTTTTTGATGGTGTTTTTGATATCGATGATATCTTCGGGGCGACGCGTGAAAGAAGCAAAAATCACATCAACGTTTTGCTCGCATCCGAACTTGAGATCGCTCTCGTCTTGCGGACTGATGAAAGGCATTGAAAGACGCGACATCGGGCAGTTCATCCCTTTTTGGTCTTTAATGTAGTGGTTGTTGAGCGCTTTCACGACGATTTCACGATTCTTTTCGTCTTTATCGATGACTTCCATTTCGAGATTGCCATCGTCGATTAAAATCGTGTCACCGATTTTCACATCGTCAAATAAGCCAGGATGAGAACAAGAGAACTTTTCCTTATTCCCAATCATCGGAGTCATGGAAACGCGCATGACTTGGCCTTTATCTACGATGACTTTCCCATTTTCCATATAGCCCGTCCTTAATTCAGGTCCTTTGGTGTCAAGAGCAACGGGAAGGTAGATACCATATAAGTTTTCAAAGCTACGTGCGATATTTATTTTCTTTAGCTGTTCTTCATGCGTGCCGTGGCTGAAATTAACGCGCATGACGTTCATGCCCGCTTTGTATAAAGCATAAATCGTCTCAGGCGTTTCACTTGCGGGGCCGATCGTGCATATGATTTTCGTTTTCTTATTGGTAACTAAGAACATAAACGTCGTCCTTATTTGAGCAAGTCGATAAGGCGGAGCATCGAAACGTGTTTATCGCGAGGTAAAGACAACGCTTCATAAATATCGTAATCGACGATTTTATTATTTACGATGCCAATGCAGATTCCGCCTTTTCCTTCGCAAAGGCAATCAACAGCATAAGCACCCATCCTTGCTGCAAGGATGCGGTCGAAAGCGCTTGGCGCGCCGCCACGCTGAACATGTCCAAGTACATCACTTCTTGTATCGAAGCCAGTAGCTTCTTGCACACGTTTTGCAAAAGCGTGGAGGTCTGGGTATAGCTTCTCGCTTACGATAACAATCGCACGGCGATCGGCGTGGTTATCGTGAAGTTCCTTTAAATTTCTAAAGATTTCCTCTTCAGGAATTGGATGATCAGGGGTGATAATCATATCGGCGCCTTCCGCTAAACCGCCGAATAAAGCGACATCGCCGCAGTGGTTCCCCATAACTTCGATAATGGCGCAGCGACCATGAGATTCAGTAGTGTCACGGATTTTATCGACGCAATCACAAACTGTGTTCAAGCAAGTGTCGAAACCGATTGTGTAATCGGTCGACGCGATATCGTTATCGATTGTGCCAGGAAGTCCAACACAGTTAATACCCATTTCCGTTAATTTCTTTGCACCCATATAGGAGCCATCTCCTCCGATGACCACAAGCGCTTCAATTCCGAATTTCTTTAATTGCTCGACGCCTTTCTCGCGAACATTTTCCATTTTGAATTCTGGAAGTCTGGCCGTACGAAGAATCGTTCCTCCACGATTCACGATGTTGCTGACCGATCCGCGGTCTAATTTGACGATCTCCCCGTCTACTAACCCGCGATATCCATCGTAAATACCATACACCTCGAGCCCATAGCTCATCCCGGCACGTACCACGGCGCGAATCGCGCAGTTCATTCCTGGTGCATCACCGCCGGAAGTCAAGATCCCAATTCTTTTAACCATTTTTTATTCTCCTCGACAATAATCCGCTTAATTATGTACTTATTTTTCTCTATGAGAAAGCCATAAACGTAGTTTTTCTTAAGAATCAATCATTTCTTGCTAAACATTCGTGTAAATGAATGGAAATCATTTCAAGAAAATTCAGGAGGAAACACTACGAGAGAATATCGAAATAATGATAGAATAGAAAAGTTATGGTGAATGACTTAGCGATAAACGATTTGTATGAGGTAAAAAAGCTCTCCCCATTAAGCGATTTTGACCGAAAAGTGGTGCTTGATTTGTATATGCCTCTTGTTGGAGCGAAAGCGATTGCGCTTTATTTCGCGTTTTTCGAAGAGAAGTCTGGCATGGCGACAAATCATGAAAAACTACTACGAAATACGGGCCTTTCCGTCGGCGAAGTGGTGAGTGCACTCAACGCGCTTGAAGCGGTTTCTCTTGTATCAACGTATTTAGGAGCGAGCGATTCTTTCCGCCTCTTTTCTTATTGTCTTTACGCTCCGCACTCTCCGCGTTCTTTCTTCAAAGATCCGCTTTTTGCCGGCACGTTATCAAAATACATCGGGGAAGAGGACGCCAAAAAACTGGCAAAGCGTTATACCTTCGATGAGAAACCGAAGGATTTTAAAGACGTTTCGATGACGTTTGTCCGCTATTTTTCTCCAGATCTCAATGATGGGAAGTACGTTCAAAGCATTCTTGCTAGCGGTGGAAAGAAAACAGGAACCTCTCAATTGAATTTTGATTTCAACGGGTTTATCAAAGCCCTTCAAGTAATTGACAACCGCTATAAATCAACGTCTTTTTCGCAACAAGAAATCAACTATATAGAGCGCGTTCAAGGGCTTTATGGGTATAGCATTGACACGTTGGCGGATTTTGTAAATTCCTCTTTCGACGAAAAAGCCGATTTCGGCAATCGCTTAAAGCGCGACTCTTTATTAGCTGTTTGTAAAGAAAACGCCCGTTTTGATTACTTGAAATTGGCTTCTGAAGAAGAGAAGAAAATAAAAGTGTCGGTTCAAGGGGATAGCGGCTTAGCGAGGATGATTCGAAAAATGCAAAGAATGTCCCCGATTGAATTTCTTTCTTCCTTCCAAAAAGGAAACAAACCTGCTCCCAGCGATATGTCACTGATTGAGGAACTCACTTTGGATATGGGGCTCAATAGTGAGGTGACTAACGCGCTTCTATTTTATGTATTGTCCTTAAAAAACAATGCGCTTCCAAAGGCCTACACAGAAAAGATTGCCGCCTCTTTAGTTAGAGAAGGAATCGAAACGGCGATTGATGCGATGAATTATTTCACGAAGACAAGATGCAAGAAACAATCTTCTTCTAATAAAAGCCCGCTTCAAGAGACGAAAAAGAAATTAACAAATGATACCAATAATTCTGGTGTAGAAGAAAAAGACGACGTTTCGTTTGACGATATTTTCGCTGGAATTAAGAAAGGCTAAAAATGAAGACGAGCAAAGAAGAAAGCGAAAAAATAAAGCCTGTTTCGTCCATCGGTTTTTCTGATGTCATGAATTCCTTATTGACGGACCCATTCATTCGGAAAAAGATGAACGAACTTCATGTTGATGCTTCTTTTGTGGAAAAGAACATTCCTCTATTTTTGGCATGTCAAGAGTCGATGCACGCTTGTAAAGGATGCAAAGGGATGGATCACTGTACCTCAAACCCCCCTTTCCACACGATGGATTTGTTTATCGATGACAGTGGAGTTTTGAATCGGACATATGGCCACTGTGCGTTTTTAGCGGAACAAGAAAAAATAAAAAACGGCTATTTATATCGCGACTTTCCTGAAGAATCGCTTTCTCTTTCTCTTGAAAGAATGCCAAATAAAGAAGATGCGAAATTTCTTTCAAGGAAATGTGCGAGTGCAATCCAAGATAAATTGCATCCTTGGTTGTATTTGTGCGGTGATACGGGCGTAGGCAAATCGATGCTAGCCATCGCGATGACGAATCGTTTGGTCCGATTTGGCTATTCAATCGCTTTTCTTGACTGTGTGAAACGCTTCGACGAATTTAAAAACCTTTCGATTAAAAATAAACCGCTCTTTGAAAAAACGATGAATCAAGTTGCCACCTCCGAGATACTTGTTTTGGATGACTTCGGAAATGAATACAAAAGCGATTATGTGCGCGATCAGATTTTGATGCCATTACTTAGTTATCGTGCGAAAAAGAATCTGCCTACCTTTTTCACTAGTGATTATTCCTTAGACGAAATAAAAACGCTTTACGGCACTTCTCGTGCCGGAAGTATCATCGCGAAAAGATTGTCCACACTCATTGAATCGAAAATCGACGGTGTTCATTACCTCCATGATGGAGTTCAAAACTATTTATAGAAAAGAGTAGTGGTCGATTTGTTTTCTTAAGTCTTCCTTGGTTCCATTTCCGTCAAGGATGATATTCGCTTTGCTTTTGGCCTTCTCCCGAGGGAAAGAAGCGTTCATTTTTAAAGAACTAATCGGGTCTTTTCCACGTGCAATAATGCGTTTTCTTTGAATGGAAGGATCCGCTTCGATATAAATAATGGCGTCGCATTCTTTTTCTAATGGTGAATCAATCAAAAAAGGTACGTCTAATAAAATGCGATTACATTGTGTTTTTTGAATGTCTTGTTCGATTTTTCGATACACGAGCGGCCAAATGAAATGTTCTAAATTTGCCTTCTTTTCGGGCGATTCATTGATTGATTCTCGCAAATATACGCGATCCAAAATGCCATTCTTGACGGCATAATCGCCAAAAATCGTTTGAATTCTTTTTAAAACGCTTGGCTTTTGATAAAGCGCAGTCACAATCGCATCCGCGTCTAGATGGGAATACCCTTTACTTTCCAAATAGTGGGCGACCTCACTTTTTCCACTTGCAATAGGGCCGGTGACGCCGATGACGATAGGCTTATCGCCCCTTTGGCAGTTTGGACAATAGGTCGTTCCTCTTCCTCCGACAACGATCTTACGAAGCGGGAAGAGGCAGCGGGGACATGGCTTTCCCTTTTTTCCATAGACAAAAAGCTCGTTTTGCATATTGCCATTCATTCCTTCTTTTGGATGGTAACTTCGGATTGTGCTGCCACCTTCTTGAATTGCAAGTGAAAGGATTCTAGTGGAGGAATCCACGATACTTTTTGCTTCTTTTTTCGTCACAGTATTCGCTTTTTTTAATGGGTATAAAAAGGAGGCAAAAAGGATTTCGTCGGCATAGATATTTCCGATTCCAGCGATGACGCTTTGATCCATAATCGCTTCTTTGATGGGGCAATTCTTTTTTTGGAGTTTTTCGAATAGCTCTATCGGAGTAATATCAAAAGGTTCTTTTCCAAGACGTGACAAAGGAGGCAATGAATATAAATCTTTCTCTAGTCGAAATTCGATTGTGCCAAATGTGCGCACGTCGTTGTAACGGAGTGTTTTCCCCGAAACGAAAACGTAACGGAGAATATCATGCTTGTGGGGTGGCTCACTCTCTCTACCCTCTTCGTATTTTCCTTCCATTCGAAGATGAGCAATAATCGCTTTCTTATGGGTGAGATGGAAAATCAGATATTTGCCACGTCTAGACACGCCCAAAAACGTTTCCCCAAGGAGAGACTGGAGAAACTTGTCTTTGCCGTTTAGGATATTCTTCTCTCTGTAAATATCGATAGAACGGATGGTTTCTCCTTGAATTATCGGTTCGAGAATTCGCTTTACTGTTTCAACTTCTGGAAGTTCTGGCATGGTTATTTCGCCTCGTACCAATTTTTGCCAATTCCGACTTCGGCGGTGAGTTTCACAGGAAGGGGGACAGCGTTTTCCATAATGGATTTAATATCTTTTTCGACTGTTTCTAATTCATCGAGAGGGACTGCAAAGATGAGCTCGTCGTGGATTTGAAGAACCATTTTTGTTTTTCGTTTCTTTTCCTGAAGGTATTGGTCAATTTTCACCATTGCGATTTTGATTAAATCGGCCGCGCTTCCTTGAACAGGAGCATTGAGTGCTGCTCTTCTACTGGCCTCGCGTTTAATGAAATTCGGATCATTGATTTCACGGAGATAGCGGCGTCTTCCGAACATCGTCGTGACGTATCCTTGGCTCGTCGCTTCATGGGTTACTTTTTCAAGGAACGCTTTAACTTCGGGATAGGAAGAATAGAAAGACTCGATGATTCTTCTCGCTTCTTTTGGGGAATCGCCGATTTGTTGTGATAAGCCGAAGTCACTCGTGCCGTAAATAATGGCGAAATTGACCGCTTTTGCGCGTCTCCGTTCTGAATCGGTAATATCCTCATGGCCAAAAATACGGCGTGCGGTTTCCGAATGAACGTCATGACCACCACTAAACACATCAATATAGGCTTTGCATCCGCTTAACGCGGCAAGGAGACGGAGCTCGATTTGTCCATAATCGAGTGACATGAGGCGAATCGAAGGATCGTCATAATAGAACGCGTTACGAATTTGCTTTCCTTCTTCATCGCGCGCACTGATGTTTTGTAAATTCGGTGAAGAAGAGGATAGACGTCCGGTCGTGGTCTGAGCTTGGTTGAAATAGCTATGAATTTTTCCATCCTCTTTAATGTGCGGAATGAGTCCATCGATATATGTTCCGAGCAGTTTTGCGTATTTGCGGTATTCGAGTATTTTTTCGATGATGGGGGATTCCTCATAAATCGCCATAAGGTCTTCCACGCTTGTTCCGGCGTTTTTCGCGTGAGGGAGATTCATTTTCTCATAAAGGATATGTGCAATTTGCTTAGGGGAGTTCAAATTGAAGTGCTCGCCTGCAATTTGATATGTCTCTATTTCCGCGTATTTCTTTTTGAAGGCGAATGTCTTGCCATATTCTTCTAACTTTTCTTTGTGAAGTGGGAATCCTTCGATTTCCATTTTCGCTAGAACTTTCATAAGAGGCATCTCAATGTCTCGATAGAGTGAATAAGCATCGACACTTTTGAGCGATTTCTCTAATTTTGAAAGCAGGGAAAGCGCGTAATAAGCCATCTTGCCCGTTTTGCTTGGACTACTTTCATCAAAAGAAAGAAGCGAAACGGTTTTTTCTTTGCTTTCTTCAATATCCACTCCGAACGCCCCGTAGATGAGGTCAGGACGAGAAGAAAGAGAACTGTCGAGCAAATATCCAGCCAAAAGTAAGTCATCTTGGATACCATTGATTTCAATTCCTAGCGTATGAAGCGCGTAAATCGTGGCTTTCCCATCATAAACGGATTTATGAATCTTCGGATTTTCCAACATTGCTTTGAGTGATGAGTCTTTCTTCATCTCCTCCAAACTTTCGTAATAGGTCTCCTCTCCCGTCGATATCGCTACACCAAGTGGCTTATCGTCGTGATAAGCGGAAAAATCGATATCAAGTGATAAGCCGACAAGAGACGGAATATCAACATTTTTAAAAGTATTAATTGTTTTGATTTGTAGCGTAGCTGAATTCGCGCTGCTTTTCTTAAGAGAAACGGGAAGGCGCGCTAGGAGCTGCTTCAATTCGTATTTTTGGGCGAACGCGTTTAACGCGGAAAAATCATAGCCTTGGTAAGACAAATCCTCGATTGAGAAGGGCAAACTAACGTCGACTTTGATACGCGCCAAACGATAGCTTGCTTCACCTAGCGCTTTCCCAGAAACGATTTTCTCACATAGTTTCCCTTTGATCTTTCCATTTTCGGCGTTTTCGATGACAGAATCAAAAGAACCAAATTCCTGGATTAGCTTCGTCGCCGTTTTGTCACCAATCCCTGGAATACCTGGATAATTATCGCTTGAATCGCCACGGAGTCCTTTGAAATCGATAATTTGAGAAGGGGTCAAACCAAGCTTCTCATATAAGTGGTTTTCATCAAATTCTTCCATGGAGGACAAACCGACTTTGAGCAAAGAAACCTTGATGTTTTTATCGATTAGCTGGAGATAGTCATGGTCGCTTGTGTAAACCATGACTTGATATCCTTTTTTGCTCGCTTCTTTTGCGACCGTTCCACAGATATCGTCAGCTTCAATGCCATGTTTTTCGAAATAAACAATGCCGAGCGCCTGACATAATTCGCGCGAAATCGGGAATTGAGGCTTCAGATCTTCTGGGCAGGGGGCGCGATTGGCTTTGTAATCTTTGAATTCTTCTTTACGGAAGGTCTCTTTATCACTATCGAATCCAATGAAAATGCCTTCTCCGTTTTTAAAAGACGAGAGAATCTTGGAAAGCATATTCGCAAATGCGAAAATCGCGTTTGTCGGAATTCCGCTTTTCGTCCGCATGATCGAAGAGGAATCTCCGTAACTGGTCGCGTAATAGGCGCGGAACAGTAAACTATTGCCGTCGATGACGATGATTTTATCCATTTGATTCTCCTAACGTTTCTACTTTATCGGCTAAATAGCCATTTTTTCTTTGATCAACGCGTCCCTGGATGAGCACGATATTACCTTCTTTCAAACTCTTAAAAGAAAGCTGATAAGCGTCTTGGAAGAGCGTGAAAGATGCTTTCGCAACATCATCATATACATCCAAGAAGCACATTTGGTTCCCTTTTTTCGTGGTGATGACGCGAATTGAACCGATAATGCCAGCGGTCAAGAAGCGGGTACCATGACTTGCTAACGATAGAAGCGGAATGGCCCCCCTTTGCTTTAAAACATTTTGATAAAAGTCCAATGGGGAACCGCTTACCATCATTCCTAACGCGTCGTATTCCGCATCTAAGTCTTCTCGAGGGTCTGCTGTTTGAACATCAATTTCCGGTTCTTCAATTCCTAAATCGAATAGGCGCTCGTTTTCGTTACTTCCCATCATCTCCGCGTATTTGAGAAAGCGATATCCACTTGCGCGTAAACTCGCTCGATTAATCTTGAAGCAATCGAATGCACCCGCGTCAACAAGGCGGATGAACAAAGGCAAAGTGAGCCCGAATCGTTTGGTTCGAATGACAAAATCGGCTAAATTCTTGAAGGGCCCATTTTCTATTCTTTCATCCAGTAGTCCGGAGAGGAAATTATTTTGCATGTTTTTAATCGCGGATAGAGGAAGCAAAAGATGTCCATTCTCTATTTCATATCCACGTGAAGAGCGATTCACGTCAGGACATTTTAAGCGAATGCCAAGTTCTTTTAACTCGGCAATTGTGTTCAAGAATTTCGCATCACCAACGCTCATGGCATCAAGTACGGCGCAATAGAATTCCATTGGATAATGCTTTTTTAGATAAGCCATCCGACAGGTTAAAACGCCATAACTGACCGCATGCGCTTTGTTGAAACCATAATTCGCAAAACGCTCGATGAGAGAAAACAAATCATTCGCAAGTTTTTCATCGCGCCCGTTTTTGATGCAACCATCGATGAATTTTCCTTTTAAAGCATGTAACTTTTCGGCGTCTTTTTTAGAAATCGCACGTCGGAAAAGGTCCGCCTCTCCTAAAGAAAAGGAGGCAACGGCCTGGGTGAGCTGCATTATTTGTTCTTGATAGACGATGATTCCATACGTCGAAGAAAGAATCGGCTCAAGGGCAGGGTCGAGATAATGCACTTTCTCGTAGCCTTTTTTTCTTCTTGCGTAAACGGGAATGGATTCCATTGGGCCTGGACGGAAAAGAGCCTCTAAGGCAGCGATGTCTTCAAAAGTGGTGGGTTCGATTTCTTTAATCGCACGCCTCATTCCCGCGCTTTCCATTTGAAAAATGCCCATTGTCTTTCCCTCTTTTATGAGCGAAATCGATTCTTTATCGTCGAAAGGAATGGACTCGAAATGAAGATCAATACCTTCGTTTTTACGAATGAGTTCGAGCATTAAGTCAATTAAAGAGAGATTGGTTAAGCCAAGTAAGTCCATCTTTAAGAAGCCTTGCTCTTCAAGATAATCCTTCTCTAGACATCCAACGTAACCTACTCCCTCTTCCTCTTTGATTGGGATAACATTTTCCAAGGGCTCGTTATTGAGAATCACTCCTGCGGCGTGAAGCCCGGCTTGACGGGGCAATCCTTCGATTTTCGCCGCCAAAGAAACGATTTGTAGATAATAAGGATCACTATCGATGAGTTTTTTGAATTCTGGCGAAAAACGGTAGTCTTGCCGAAGTGATAAACGGTCGTTATGGATTGTGCTTGCAATGAGACTGATTTCTCGTTCTTCGTAGTCGTAAACCCTTCCAATATCACGAAGTGCTTCTTTCGCACCGATGGTTTGGGTTGCTAACACTCTACTCACACGGTTTTTTCCATATTTAGTTTGCAAATACGCAATGACCATATCGCGTTTTGTATCTTCGAAATCGACATCGATATCAGGCATCGATTTTCGTTCTGGATTCAAAAAGCGTTCGAATAATAGCCCGCTTTTAATAGGATTAATGGTGGAAATATCAAGAGCGAAAGAAACGAGGCTAGCGGGTCCTGATCCTCTTCCAGGCCCTACGAGGATATTGTGAGTTTTGGCAAAATGAACATAATCGCTCACGACTAAAAAATAATCGGCGTAGCCCATCTCGCAAATGATTTTGAGTTCATAATCGAGACGAGCAATGTATGTTTGATTGGGAAACGCAATTTTCTTTTTTAGGCCTTCGAGCGCTTTCTTTTGCAGATATTCTTCGCTGGACAATCCTTCTTCGTTTTCAAAATGGATGAGAGTGCCTCTTTTTTTGATTAAGAAAAAAGAAGAATGGCTTTTGAGCGTCTCCGTCATTTTGATTTCAGCAGGGGTATAGTAATTCGAAATGATATTTGGCGACAAAAAGTAGGCGGTTCCGCTTCTTTCTTTCTCTTCAATCACCTCATGGGCGTCGATTGCCCGAGTGATGCTTGTCACGATTGCATCGTTTTCCTTTTCATACGCGATAAAAGGGAAGGCGATGGTTTCGTAAGGGTATTTCTCCGTGAAACTACGCAAAAAAGCAATAAATTCCGGTTCGTTTGGCAAATAAGGGATACCAAAATACAAAGAACGAAGGCCTTTGAACATTGTCGCTAAGCGAGAAGCGATTTTATTATCGTCTTGCTCTTTGTAATCGCGGTGAAGGAATGTCGTTTCTGGATTCAAGATAAACGCGAGTCCGTCTTGTTTCTGCTTAATGAATTCAAGAGTCAAACGTTCGCGACTTGCTTCTAATTCGATAAGAAGCAAATTCCGATATCCCTCTTCCGAAAGAACAAACACGCTTAAGGTTCCTTCTAATATTTCTGCATCCATAAGGAAGAGGGGCTTGATGCCGCTTTTTTCGCATGCATGGAAAAAGGGAGCGTAGCCGCTGAGCGTAGACACATCGGAAATGCCGACCGCATCATATCCTAGTTTCTTAGCAAGAAGCGGGATTTTGCTTGCGACAAGTCCACTTTTTAGGAAGGAGAATCCGCTATAGATGTGAAGAGGTACAAACATAACATTTAGTATAATCCAAAAAGCCTTCCCTATGGGAAAAATCAATCCGATTTCATTGTGAAAAGAGTATGACTTGTGCTCTTCTTTGCCTTCCTTTATCGAAAAAAATGCCTCTCCCTCAGTGTAATTTAGAGGGGGAGACATTGCTATCGTCACACAATGCCTATCAATTAAACGCTTCGCAAAAAGCAGAATAATTGACGCCATCGATTCGATATTGATTGTTACCGATTCGCAGTTCAGTGAGAGAAGAAGAGAAAGAAATCACATTTCCACTTTTGAGAGTGACTGTGTAGGTGTCAATAGTGGAACCTGGGGCAAAACCATACTTTAATGCGAAAATTCTTGCGTCTAAGAATGCGTTCGCATATTTTTCCTTCACCTCCTCACTATCTAGCGTTTTCTCTTCTTTTTTCTCGCCTGGCTCTAAATCAATGACGCGTTCCCGCTTGATTTTAGTGATATCCTCTTTCTTTGCCGATAAAGATGGAAGCACCTCATCCGTGACGTCTTTTGCGCCATAAGAGAAACCAAGGTAATAATTCTTCTCGCTGATGGTCGCAACATAAAAGCGGTAATTGAGAACGCTATAAGTATTAGAAGATAAGGAAAAAGTTCCATCCTCGTTTGCCTTCGCGTCTTCTTCTTTGATTTCGTGAAGCACAGGAGAATTCACAAAAGAATAGACTTTTATGGAGGACACATTTTGATCGATTTTGAACGATTTTACTTCTTCCCCTAAATACGAGAATGTCTTCCATTCGTTCATAATCAGATTTTCTGCATTTTGATTAAATTCCGTGAAAGAAAGTTTTTGCTTGTCGTCAAATACAGCGATTGGTTCAGGGCTTTTACCGCACGAAGTTAACGACGCTATTAACGATAAACCTAATAAGAAGAATATTTTTTTATTTTTCATAACCACAGTAGACACAAGTCCCTCCATCATCTATACCATATGCTTTAAAAACGTGTTGTTTGCGAACCGTGAATCCACAAACGCATCTAGCAGTATGATATGTAGCGTTAAATCTAATGTAAGCTTCGTAGTGGTGTAAATGATCACCACATCCGCAATAATAATTGGAATTATAGACGTAATTATTGGAATGCCGTTCTGAAAACAAAGATTTGTTAAATTCACAAGCACTAGTTATAACGGTGCCACTCGGAATTACGATGTCAGTTGAATCTGATCCCCAGCCATAATTACAGTGGATACCCTCTGAATCGTAATAATAAGCAACCACCGAATGATAATTATTAATTGTTTGCGTTTCGTCGTCGAATTGACCAATATGCAAAATGATCGGATTCCCTTCATCCAATTGATTTTTTACATAAGAATCGAATTGCGTTATTGAAGCAGCTGCATTTGGAGAACTGGCATATTCGTCATAATAATGAGCCATAAAATAGGAAGCACTGTTGTTATAGAGCGAACTCAAAATCGAATCATACTGCCACATCCCAACACCGCATTCATATTCGTTTGCGATTTTATTGTCAGTTTCGTTTGCGATTTTCATCAACCGCATTTGAAAATCGTTTTGGTAATTATTTTGTATAAAATTGTAAAGCTGAGTCCCATTTTCAGGGTAACTTTGTCTTAAAACACCTGGAGAAGAAGCGAGTGCTTCACTTGCACTTGAAGCATCGGTTTTTGACCGGTCATAAGCCTCAGGAATGATTGAGTCATTATAGAATGTGTCGAAGTAGGACATGAATTGAATTAATGACACATATCCACACGACCCATGAGAATTGGCAGGGCTATAAGTGTACAAGTTCTGAAAAAATGTTTTAATGTTTGAACTGAACTTGTAGGGATTTTGAAGAGAAATCCTTGCCGTTTCATCTTCTCGTTTCTTTTTTTGAACCTCCGAACAATTAGATGATGGGCAGACCCCCTCCGGATTTGTCTTCATTACGTCGATTTTAGTTGCAGCTTTTTCGCCAAAAGACAAAAGAAGCGACCCCACAACGAGTATCGTGTACCTCATAAGCTTTTTATAAACGTTTTTCCATAAATGTAAACAATTATTGTTCGTTTTTGCGAAATAATTTAATTGATGCACATTCATTCGCACAATATCGTTTCACTATAAAAAAGAAAAAAGCCGGACATCGTCCAGCTTTAGAAGGGGAAACATTAAGCAAACAAATCGTCAAGATCTTTAATGAAGGCGTCTAAATCGTCGAGGCTTTTGATTTTTGCCCCGCTTGCTTGGGGGTGGCCACCCCCATCCCACTTGAACGCAATAGGGGAAATGTCAACTTTTTTGCTGCGGATAGAGATTCGCCAACAATAGTCTTTTGGGTTAGGGTCCTCTGTCACGGAGCACCATGCGTTAATACCGCGGATATTCGAGAAGACGTTCACGTTGTCCTTTCCTTGTTCGCTTGTGATTTTGAGTTCTTCTTGAATTTTACTTGGGAGAACATAGTAAGCGACTCCATGCGCGGACACATTGAAATGATTCAAAATGTAGGCCGTGACTTTCAAATCATCGATTTTCTTCTCATACATTGCTAAATAGATGTCGTTTATGCAAATCCCGGTCTCTAAAAGCGCCATCGCTGCTGCAAAGGTCCGCTCACTTGTACTACTATATTGGAAACGACCGCTATCGCCAACGATGCCGATGTAAAGATAACGAGCAGCCTCTTTTGAAAGGATTTTGTTTTTCCAAGTGGCTAAAAAAGTCGTGACGAGTTCCGCGGCTGCTGCGCTACTCTCGTCCAAAAGAGGGTTTTTGGCAATTTCGGTTTTGCAGGGGTGATGGTCGATTTTACAAATGTAACTCGCTTTTGCATAACGTGGGTCGGCGATTCTTTCGTGATCTCCAACATCAAGGACAATCGCGAGGAAGGGGGAGGAAAACCAATCGTCATTTAAACGTTCCGTTTCTGGAAAAAGACGTGGCGTGAAAGCAACGTGATTATCTCCAAGGAAATGAACTTCTTTGTTTGGAAAATTGTCTTTGATGAACGTGTATAGGCCCATCTGGCTCCCCATCGCGTCATAGTCAGGCTTTATATGCCTAAAAATAGCGATTCTATCGTATTTTTCGATTGCCTTTCGAATATCAGAAAAGGGCTTTTTGTGTTCTTTTTCGTAAGCGATAAGAATGGGATTGGCTTTGCTCATAAGGTTCCCTCGTATGCTTTATAGCAATCCCGTGCGATCATGACTTCTTCATCGGTTGGGATGACGGCGACTTTAATAGCACTAGAAGCAGTAGAAATCAAAGCTTCATCGCCATGGATTTTCATATTGAGTTCTTCATCGATATCTAGATGGAGGGCTTCTTTGATGTTGTCGAGGACGGCTTTGCGGAAAACGCCGCTATTTTCGCCGACACCAGCGCTAAATATGATCAAGTCAGCGCCGCCTAGACGGACATAATATGAACCGATAAAATCAGCGACTCTGCGTGCCCAAAGTTTAATAGAAAGAATTGCTCTTTCATTTCCTTCCTCGGCCGCTTTTTCAATATCCCTAGTATCATTTGAAATACCAGAAACGCCAAGGAATCCACTCTTTTTGTTCAAGATATCATATAACTCATCTGGGGTGAGGCCAGCGTTATCGCACAAATAATCGTAGACACTTGGGTCGATATCTCCGCATCGTGTTCCCATCATAACTCCACCTAGTGGAGTAAGGCCCATCGATGTTGCGACGCATTTGCCGTCTTTAATGGCGCAAAGAGAAGCACCAGAGCCAAGGTGGCAAGAAATGATTCTTGTTCCTTTTTTCCCGCCTAAGAAATCCTCGTTCCCTTTGATTGCGAGGTAATTGTGGCTCGTTCCATGTGCGCCATAGCGGCGGCAATCGTATTTTTCGCTTAATTCGTATGGAATCGGGAACAAATAATCTTCCGCTTCCATGGTTTGGTGATATGCCGTATCAAAAACGGCGATTGCGATGGCGTGCGGGAGAGCCTTCTTAAAAGCCTTAAACCCCACAAGATGAGCTGGGGCGTGAAGCGGGTCAAGAGGGATGAGTTTCGTGACCTTTTCTTCCGTGTCCTCATTGAAATAGGCGGATTTGGAGAAATATTTGCCACCCTGCACCACACGATGGCCGACCACTTTGATTTCTTCGAGGTCTTTGACGATTCCGTATTCCTTCAAAGCGTTCAAAACGAGTTCTACGCCGACGCTATGATCCATGATTGGAAGGCTTTTCTTCACTTTTTCGCCATTGTACTTCAAACCGAAAATGCCGTCTTCATGTCCAATTCTTTCGACATTGCCAGAGCAGATTACTTTTTCCTCTGGCATTTCAAAAAGTTTGTACTTGAGCGATGAACTCCCCGCGTTGACGGCCATACATTTAATCATAGATATTAACCTCACATTACATTGATTTCGAAAGATATCTTAGACTATCGGTTTCTATGAAACAAAGAGAAATAGATGTTTCTTCTTTTCAAAAAGGGGTTTGCGTGACATGGAGAAGGCATGAAAAAGAGGAATGTTCCTTACTTTTTTCATGATTATTAAAGTGAACACCGCAATTTAAGATAAAAATGACCGCTTTTCAAAAGTAAGGATAAGAGCTATTCTTAGTGGCGTATGGAAAACGCAAAACAAACAGGGGGGAGCGCACCTCTTAAGCTGAATTATAAGCGCACGATGATTATCGGATTCGCATTTTTCGGAATCCTTTTGCTATGGCAAGTCTATGACTCTTGGTGTCCGACTTTCCTAGAGAAACTATTCATGGGGGCTTTAGGGGAGACCGATTCGAAAAACGTGCAATATCTTGTCGGCATGGTGATGGCGATGGACAATTTGGCCGCGCTCATTTTGATGCCTTTATTTGGAAGACTTAGTGATAAAACGCATACGAAAATCGGGAAGCGTATGCCTTATATTCTCGTCGGGACTTTTGTTTGTGCTGTCGCATTTCCCTTCATTCCCGTTTTGTTCCACTTTAATAACGTTGCAGGCGTGATTTCTCTCATGGCGATTGTTGTTTGCTTCGCCATGATGTACCGCAACCCTGCCGTTGCTCTTATGCCTGACCTTACGCCAAAACCGCTCCGCTCTAAAGCCAATGGCATCATCAATATCATGGGCTATATCGGTGGAGCTTTTGCCACCGTCGTGGGCATCGTCTTCGTTTTGACGGATTATTTGGGCGAAGGAAGCAACGAAACTTGGGCTCATGGAAACATTTGGGCAATTGAAGTTCCCTTCCTCGTTGCGAGTGTTCTAATGGTGATTTCCGCAGTTGTTCTTTTCTTCAATATTCACGAGAACGAACTAGAAAGAGAACTCGCGAGTCAACTAGAAGAAGGGGAGAAAGAAGCCGCGGTCATCGATTCGGTTGAAAACGATACCGAAAAACCAATGAGCAAAGCGAATAAGATTATGCTTTTTCTCATCTTGGGCGCCGAGTTCTTCTGGTTTATGTCGGATAACGGCATTGGCACATTCATGCTCAATTATTCGCGCAATTTCTTAGGGACGAGCAGCTCTTCTAATATGGTTATGACCATCGTTGGTGGCGTTGGTTCGGTGATTGGCTTTGCAATTGGCGGCATCATCGCTTCTAAAATCGGCAGAAAATGGACGATCGTTTCAGGCTTATCTATCAGCTTGCTCGGCCTCCTTATTTGGCTTATCCTCCAAAACACGATGGGTAGGGGCGCTTTCAACACGGAAAAAGGCTATTATGATTTCCCTTGGTATCTTTACCTCGTGTGGGGCGCAAAAGGGTTCGGGATGTCACTTGTCCACCTCAATAGTTTCCCGATGGTCGTGGAACTTTGTTCAAAAAAGAAAATCGGTCAATTCACAGGCTATTATTACATGTCGAGTATGGCTGCCCAAACGGTCACGCCGACTTTGCTTGGCTTGCTATTATTGAATGACAACTTCGATTGGGGATTCCTTCCGGTTTATGCGATTATTGCTACTTCCATCGCGCTCGTTATTTTCTTCTTTGTTAAGAATATCAAAACAACGAAAACCGAATTCAAAAAAGGACTTGAAGCGTTAGGAGAGGACGACTGATGCCAGCGATTTTGACACACTACACATTCGCGCTTGAAATGCTTCCTTCCTGCTCGAAAGGATTTGATGAGGCCATTTTCTTGGGCTCACAGGGTCCTGACCCTTTCTTCTTTTACGGACAACGCCCATGGAAAAGGAGAAGCAAAGACTATTTGAGCGTGAACGCTTTCGGAAGTTTCTTGCATCATACCGATATCGCTCCGTTTTATGCAACGATGATGAAAATCGCGAGTGAAAGCGGCGCGGATAAAGATTTATTATTCGCCTATATTGAAGGACTATGGCTCCATTATTCCCTCGACCGTGAGTGCCATGCCTATATTTTTCCCGCGAGCGGATTCAGTAGTGACCCTGTCCTTTCAAAACGCTACAGCACCCTTCACACCTACTTTGAGACGATGATCGACTCCTTATTGAGCCACAAAAAAGGAACGTATACTTCACGCCCTCAAAAATATCTTTCTCTTTCTAAAAAGCAGCTCGATAGCATCAGTTTGCTTTGGTTCAAAACAAATCAGGAAACATTAAAAGATTCGTCCATTCAAAAAGACACCTTTAGCAAATCCGTCAAGGATTATCGCGCGATTCTAAGAATGACCAATACGCCTCATCTTCTTTCCAAGGCATTTATTACGCTTATTATGGGGAAGAATTCTCTTCCTGCGGCAATGAATATTCCGTGGCGTATCCCTAAGAAGCTTCTTTCCGTGGATTTCTTAAACGAATGTCATTGCTCTTGGCCAGACATGATAAGCGGCGCAAGCCACACGGAATCCTTCTTCGACCTCATGAATCGAGCCAAAAAAGATTTCTTGATGGTTCTTCCCTTCATCAAAAAAGCAAGAAATGGCGAGGACACAAATCTCGATCTTCATTCCTTTGTGGGCGTTTTGTGCCATGATGGATGTGATCCTTCGCTTACCAAACGTTTTTCAAAGCCGCGTTGGCCACTGAATATGATTCCGAAACTCAAATAAATCTTAGGAAATAAAGGGAGTAAAAATATGACTGACAATTACTTAATCTATAGCGTGGAAGATGATAACGATATTGCAGAAATCATCTCGCTTACCTTAAAAAAACAAGGGTATGAAATTATTAGTTTTCCCGACGGGGAGAGCTTTTTAAAAGCGTTTCACGAAAGAAAGCCAGATCTCGTCCTCCTTGACTTAATGCTGCCGGGCATTCAAGGAAACGAAATCATTTCCGAGATTCGCTCGAATCGTGAAAATAATGACATTGAAATCATCGTCATCAGCGCTAAACATCTCATTAAAGACAAAGTTACTGCGTTGGATCTTGGTGCTGACGATTACTTGGAAAAACCATTCGATTTATTAGAGCTTATGAGTCGCGTGAATGCCCATCTTCGTCACAATAAAGCCTCAACATTACTTGTCGCAGGTGATTTGTCGATGGACCAAGAAACTAAAGCGTTTATGGTGAAAGGACATAGCGTCCCCCTCACACCTAGCGAATATGCCGTGATGAAACTTTTCATGGAAAATCCTGGCAAAACAATATCGCGTGAATCGCTCGCTATCGCTTTGTATGATGACGCGAAAAGAGCGAGTGGAAAAGCGCTGGACATGCACATTCGGGCCCTAAGGAATAAATTAATCGCGTTAGGGGAGAACGTTCTTGTTTCGATTTATGGGAGCGGTTACAAATTGGTAAGCAATGAATAAAAACACCATTTCGTTACGTGATTTATTCATTTATTTGTTCAGTTTCTTTTTGTATCTTGGTGGCTTTTTATCCGCTTTCCTTGTCGGAACCAAAGACTTTGATGCCTCATTTGCGAACTATGAGCAAACAGTGACCGGCTATTTCCGCAAAGACGATTTTTCTGGCTTGCTGGAATTTGCCACAAAATCTGGCGATAAATACATTGCAGTGTGCTTAGCAAATACGGGAGAGGTTTTTTCGAATCGCCCTTCCGACGGGATAAAGGGAAAAAGCGACTTTTCACCAGCTTACTTTGAAAAAGAGCAGTGGATTGACGGTTCTTTGTATCGCGTTCGCGCCTCTTCAATCTTCGGCAATCTCGTCCGCTATGGAAAGAAGTACCCGATGAGCTTATTGTTATGCCGCTATTTCCTTGAAATCGGGACACCTGTTCTATTCCTCGCTCTATTATTCAGCTATCTTTACGGACGCAAAAAGCTCCGTAACTCCTTTTTAGCGCTTCATAGTCAAGTCCGTAAGCTCCAAGAGGTAGGCGGTCTTTCTACCGATGCAAAATACGAAGACTCCATCGATTTGCTCACCAAAGCCGTCCGTCAATCGCGCAAGGCGGTCGATAAAGAACTGAAAGAAGCCGAGTTGGCGCGCCAAAAGAACGATTTCATCTTGGATTCTTTTTCACAAGCTCTCATTGTCATCAATGGCGATTTTAAAGTCGAAATGTTCAATAAAAAAGCTTCTGAGATTTTCGGTGTTCCTCATAATAAAGCTTTAAATGAGGATGCTTCTTTCCTTGATCAAGTCGACCCTGGCCTAGCGAGAAAAGCCCATCTAACGATGACGACGCTCATTCCTTCCTTGACCTTTGAGACCATCGGAAACCGCGTTTTTGAAACGGCGATTGAACCGCTCGATTTCTCTTGGACCCAAGGGGAAAGAGTCAATGGGGCGTCTTTGTTACTCGTAGACGTTACCGATAATTACAACAGTTCATCAATGAAACGTGATTTTTTCGCAAATGCTTCTCATGAATTAAAAAGCCCACTTACTTCCATCCTTGGCTATCAAGAAATGATTCGTAACGGCATTATTACCGACCCTGTGGAAATCGGAAAAGCGACGGAAAAGACCATTAAAGACGCGAAGAGAATGAACAAAATTATTATGGACATGCTCACGCTTTCAAGCCTTGAAAACGAAAGTCTTCGCCCCATTGAGGAAATCGATCTATCTTCTTCTATCGAGGAGATTCTCGCTTCGGATGAGTTAATGATTATGGAAAAGCATCTGAGTGTTCATCATCATCAAAGCAACATGATTGTCAAAATGAACGATGACGACTTTGATAAACTCTTCCGTAATCTTATCGAAAACGCGATTCGTTATAACAAAGATGGTGGTTCTATCGACATTGTTGAAGACGAAAAAAATCATCTTGTGAAAATTATCGACACGGGAATTGGCATGAAGAAAGAAGATTGTTCGCGCGTCTTTGAGCGGTTTTATCGAGTCGATAAGGCCCGCAGCCGCAAAAATGGCGGCACAGGCTTAGGGCTTGCCATCGCGAAATACGTTTGTTCTTATTATAATTTCTCCATTGACGTGGAAAGCGAATTAAATAAAGGCACTACTTTTACGGTCCACATTCAATAAGCAAAGCCTTTCTTTTCCCTTCTTGTCAACGAGCGTTTATAATTACGCCATTCGTCATTCATAAGGATTTGTGGCGATTTCGCCCATTTCGGAAAATAGTAAAATGCGGAGGAAGAAAGATGCCGAAAATTGTCTTGGAACATGTCACCAAACGCTGGAAAGGCTTTTATGCGGTGGATGATTTAAATTTAACGATGGACGATTGTTCTTTCGTCACTTTATTAGGGCCTTCTGGATGCGGCAAAACGACCACGCTTCGCATGATTGCAGGTTTAGAAACTCCGACAAGCGGTCGCATTACAATTGGAGACGAAGTCGTTTTCGATAGTGAACGCGGAATTAATGTCCCTGCGAATAAGCGCAATGTTGGATTTCTGTTCCAAAATTACGCGTTATGGCCGCATATGACGGTATACAAAAACATTGTTTTCGGTTTGCAAGAAGTGCAAGGAGAAATGCCTCTTGTTTCAACCGAATACAACAAATTCATCGCTCTTTCAAAAGCCGTCAGCGAACCAGAAAGAATCAAAAAGCAAGTCCATTATTGCTATGACAAAAAAGGTCATGTCATCGCCGAAAAAGCCATTCGCTTTTTGATCGATGAATTTAAGATATCGAGCTACGCCGCTAAAGAGCTTTTCTCTCTAGGGATTCATGGAAAAGAAGGAGATGAACTCGCCTCCTTTGTCAAAAAGAAGCGTGAAGAATATGAGGAAAAAGCCGATGCTGTGCTTGAAAGCGTCGAAAACAAAGGGTTTTCACTCAACGAAAAAGGGGAATATTTATTAAATGAGGAAGTAGTGAAAAAGAATCGAAAGCTCGATAAAGAAGAGATTGATTTGCGGGTTCGTCATGTCGCACGCGTCGTTAAAATTGGGGAATTCATGGACCGTTATCCTAGTGAACTATCAGGCGGTCAGCAACAACGCGTTGCCATCGCTAGAACCTTAGCGCCTGAGCCAAAAGTAATTTTCATGGATGAGCCTTTAAGCAATCTTGACGCGAAATTACGGCTAGAAATGAGGAGCGAACTTAAGCGTCTTCACATCTCTACGGGCTCTACGTTTGTTTATGTCACTCATGACCAACAAGAGGCGATGACTCTCGCAACGAAAATCTGCTTAATTAATAATGGCGTTCTCCAGCAATATGACGCGCCCCTTGATGTCTATCGCGCGCCAAGCAATCTTTTCGTTGCCGATTTCATTGGGAACCCAAGCATCAACTTTGTTGAAACAAAAGTGAAACAAGAGGGGAAAAATCTCAAGCTTTCCTTCTTCGACGATACGCTTCAGGCGACGTTTCTTCCCAATAACCCTCTCAATATCGAAGATTTTTCAAAGAAACGCGATGAAAGAATGAAGCAAGAGGAAAGCGAGAAAAAAGAAAAGCTCTTGAAAAAAGGAGCGGTGGAAAAAGATAACGCCGACCGCGCCTTCAATTACCGCATCGAGAAAGTCAATGGAGCGATTACTGCGGAAGAGGAACATGATATCGGAGACGATGTCTATATTCTTGGCATTCGTCCTGAATTTATTGAACTAAGCGAAACCGGGGCATTCGAGGGCGAGATTTATAGCGCTCTTCCAACCGGCATGGAAACCACGGTGAAATTACGCATTGGCGAATTCATCATCACCGCGGTCATCTTTGGCGGAGTCGATTATAAAATCGGCGCGAAGGCGAAACTCTCTTTCTTCGGAAAACAGCTCATTCTTCTCGACAGAAAGTCGGGGAAAATCATCGCTGAAGGAAGTCTCCACTTTTAATGCCGACGTTTCGCTTTCATCTCTTTATTTAGTCATTTTTTACATTTTGTCACATTGTTTTTTCAGCAAGAAGGAAATTCAAAAACGTTTTTTATACGCAAAAGTGGCGAAAAATCACTATTTTCGCGAAAAAAAGCGATTTCATTCACTTCCTTTTTTCAGAATCTTCCGAAAGGAAGAAAAAGTAAGTATACTAAAGCGAAACTACGAGGAACTTTTTTATGGCTTTCGGGACTCTATATGAATATCTGATGGGTCAATCTACTCATGCGTTCGATTACTTCGGTGCCCATTTTGGCACGTGCGAATTGCCTAAAAAGAAGTCAAGCGATAAAGCCGTCATTTTGGAAGGAGTGTGGTTCCGCTTATATGCCCCATTAGCGGATGATGTATCCGTCATTGGCGAATGGAATGACTGGGATGTTGGTGCCAATAAGATGACGAAAATTGATCCGTGCGGTTGCTTTGAGACATTCGTTCCTGGTTTACACAATTACCAAAGTTATAAGTTTCATTTTCGCAACGCGAGAGGGGAATACGTCGATAAAGCCGATCCATTCGCTTTTTATAGTGAGATGCGGCCACAATCTTGCTCCCGCACATTTGATATTCGCAAGTTTGCTTGGCATGATGAAAACTGGCTCAAAACGAGAAGCCGGAATTTCGATCGCCCGATGAGCATTTACGAAATGCACCTAGGCTCATGGAAAGGCAAAATCGATGGCCGTTTCATTAGTTACGAAGAAATCGCTGATTACCTCATCCCCTATTTAAAAGAAACAGGGTACACTCATGTGGAAATCATGCCAATCACCCAATATCCTTTCGACGGTTCTTGGGGATACCAAGCGACAGGCTTTTATAGTGTCGATTCGCGGTATGGGAATCCGTTTCAACTTATGAGCTTTATTGACCGGTTGCACCAAGCTGGCTTTGGCGTAATTTTGGATTTTGCGCCCGTACATTTCGCAACCGATAATTATGCGTTACGCGATTTCGATGGTTCCCCGTTATTCGAATACGCCGATCCTTCCCATACCTATTCTCAATGGGGGAGCTGTCTCTTTGATTTAGGGAAAGATCCTGTCCGTTCTTTCTTAATGAGCGCGATGAATTATTTCCTTTGCTATTTCCATTTCGATGGCATTCGCGTCGATGCCGTGAGCAATATGATTTACTGGGATGGCAATAAAAATAAAGGCGAGAATACTGGCGCGACCGAGTTCATCAAACGACTTAACGGAAAACTTCATTTGGAACATCCTGACGTGATGATGATCGCGGAAGATAGTACCGATTTTATCGGTGTCACCAAGCCAATCGAATATGGTGGCCTAGGATTTGATTACAAGTGGGATTTGGGCTGGATGAATGATACTTTGAAGTATTATTCTCTTGATCCAATTTATAAAAAATGGGACCACAATAAATTGACTTTCTCGATGGCCTATTTCTATAGCGAGAATTTTTTGCTCCCTCTTTCTCACGACGAAGTCGTGCATGGGAAGGGGACGCTCATTAACAAAATGTTCGGCGATTACGATACGAAATTCGCCCTATTAAGAAATTTATATACCTACCAATTTGCTCACCCTGGCAAAAAACTCAATTTCATGGGAAATGAGCTAGGAAGTTTCGATGAATGGAACGAAAACCGCTCTCTCTCGTGGAACCTTCTTGCCTATCCCAAGCACGATTCATTACGAAGACTTTGTCGCGATTTGAATTTGATTTACCGTGCGGAGAAAGCGATGCATTTCGAGGAATATAATCCCGCTCATTTTCAGTGGACGCTTGTCGACAACCATGACCAAAGCGTATTCGCTTTCGAACGATGCGTGGACGATAGCGACTTGCTCTTCGTCTTCAATATGACTCCAAATTATTACGAACAATATGATGTGGGCGTAATGAACGAAGGGGAATGGTATGAGCTCTTCAATAGCGATAAAGACGTCTATGGCGGATGGAATCAATACAACGGTCTTTCTTCGATGGCTTCTATTGGAGCGCCAGAGAATCGTCCTTATCACATCACGATAAAATTAGGAAGCTATGCCGCTCTTATCATGAAAAGAGTCGTGAAGAAAGAAAAGATGGCAAAACCAAGAATTATCAAAAAGGATGTTAGGCCAAGAAAAAAGAAAACTTCTACAAGGAAAAAAGCTACGAAATAACGAGGAAACCATCACAAAAGGAGAACATCATGTTTCAAAACAAATTAGACTTTAAACAGGAATTCGAACGTAGACTCAGTGAAAAATACGGACGTAGCGTGCCCGATAGCCACATCACCGAACGTTATGACATACTTGGAGAAATGGTTCGCGATTATGCCGGATACGATTGGCGTGCGTGTCGTGAAGCAATGGTGAAAGAAGAAAGCAAACAAGCCATTTATTTTTCCATGGAATTCCTCATTGGAAGACTTTTGGTCAACAACATGCAAAATTTAGGGATTTATAACGTTGCTAAAGACGGCTTAGCCGAGATGGGAATCGACATTAATGAGCTCGAAGATATGGAACCAGATGCCGGATTAGGCAATGGGGGCTTAGGCCGCTTAGCCGCTTGCTTCCTTGATAGCAGCGCTTCTTTGGGCTACCCAGTGCATGGCAACACTATCCGTTATGAATATGGATTCTTCCGCCAGAAATTTGTGGACGGAAAGCAAATTGAACTACCAGATCAATGGCTCAGCAATGGCTTTGTTTTTGAAGTAAGAAAGCCAAAACATGCAGTGGAAGTGTCGTTTTATGGACAAGCGGAAACCTATATTAAGCCGGATGGAAATTATGCGATTCGTACCGTGAATGCACGTTCTGTTCGTGCAGTTCCTTACGATGTGAGCGTTGTCGGCTATCGAAACGGCGTCGCTAATACGCTTCGTCTTTGGAGCGCTGAGCCAAGTGAGAAAAACTTGCCAACCGATTGCTCATTCAACGAATATCTCTCTACATTAAAAGAACTTTGTTTTGGCTTATATCCGGATGATTCGACCGAACACGGCCGCTTGCTGCGCCTCCGGCAACAATATTTCCTTGTTTCCGCCGGACTTCAATCCTGCATGAGAGGCCATCTTAGAAAATACGGAACACTTAAAAATTTTGCCGACAAATACTGCTTTCAATTAAATGATACCCATCCAATTCTCGCCATCCCTGAAATGATGAGACTTCTGATGGACGAATACGGATTCGGCTGGGATGAAGCATGGGAAATCGTAAACAAATCCATCGCTTATACCAACCACACTGTTATGCCAGAAGCGCTTGAAAAGTGGCCCGTCACTTATATGCAAAGCCTTCTCCCTCGTATCTACATGATCATTGAGGAAATTAACCGCCGTTTCAATAACTATATGGTCGAAAAAGGCATCGATGCGGATAAACGTTATCAGATGTCAATTATTCGTGATGGGCAAATCCATATGACCAACATGGCGATTTACGCTGGATATAGCGTCAATGGCGTTGCCAAAATTCACACGCAGATCCTTGAGAATTACACATTCAAGAATTTCTATGAGCTTTTCCCGGAGAAATTCTCAAATAAGACCAATGGTGTTACTCATCGCCGCTGGTTACTTTATAGCAACCAATCCTTGGCGAGAATCATCACCGATCGCATTGGCGATGCGTGGATTAGACATCCTGAAAAACTCGCGGATTTTGCCGCTTTTGCTTCCGATGAAGCGACGCAAAAAGCAGTCTTAGAGTCCAAACACGTGAATAAAGTGAAATTTGCCAAATTTGTCGCAGATCGATATGGCATCGAAATTGATCCAAATAGCATCTACGATACACAAATCAAGCGTTTGCATGCTTATAAGAGACAATTGCTCAACATTTTCCACATTATGAGCGAATATCTTAAATTTAAAGACGATCCTTCTGCGTTCAAAATGGTCCCACATACCTACATCTTCGGTGCGAAAGCTGCGCCAAGTTATGAATACGCGAAGCGGATCATTGAGCTCATTCTTTCCGTTGCCGATGTGATTCATAGCGACAAAGAAGCGAGCAAATTCATGAAAATCGTTTTCGTCGAAAACTATGGTGTCACATTAGCCGAGAAAATCATTCCGGCAACCGATATTAGCGAGCAGATTTCGACGGCTGGTAAAGAAGCAAGCGGTACGAGTAACATGAAGCTAATGATGAATGGTGCGATTACCTTAGGCACACTCGATGGCGCGAATATCGAAATCGCTGACTTAGCAGGCAAGGAAAACGAAGTGATTTTCGGGCTCACTGCAAGTGAAGTGCAGTCGCTTATCGATAGCGGTAGTTACAACCCTTGGGACATTTATAATTCGAATGCGGATATCAAACGCGTTTTGGATAGTTTATTCACGGGACCTTGGGCGAAAAATGACCGTTTCCGCTACATATTCGATGAAATCATGAATCGTGGCGACCAATATTTCATCTTGGCCGATTTCCCTAGCTATGTTGAAGCGTGCAAAAAGGCTGAGGAGTTTTATACGGACAAAAAGAGATTCGCGTTTGCCTCGATTATGAACATCGCGAAAAGCGGTCATTTCTCAAGCGATAGAACCATTGAAGAATACAATCGTGATATCTGGCATTTGAAGAAAATTGGCGTGAGGGCTGACGATGAATGAAATCGATGTGAGTGCTTTATTCCCGCTTCAAGCCTCTTTAGACAAAGAAATTCATGAGCTTCATCATGAGAATTATGAATCCACCTCGCATAAGCGCATTTTGGCGCTTCTTGTAGAACTCGGCGAGTTTGCAAACGAGACGCGCTGCTTTAAATTTTGGAGCCTAAAAGGGCCTTCTCCAAAAGAGGTGATTTTGGACGAATGGGCGGATGCTTTGCATTTCTTTCTTTCCCTCGGTGTTTATTTGGGGGTTCATGAAATGAAAAGCGCTTTTCACCCTCGTTACGATAATCTTGTCGATCAACTCGAACTCGTTTATCGCGAAGTATCTTCTTTGACGGTAGATCTGAACGTTTCCTCTTATCGAAAAGCCTTTACTGATTTCTTAAATTTATTGCCTTTATTGGGCTATAGCGAGATCGATGCGATTGACGCATATAAGAAAAAATTGGCCGTGAATTATAAGCGACAAGAAAGCCATTATTAAAAAGAATGCGCCAACGGAAATTTCTTCCCTGGCGCTTTTTTACAAAGAGATGTTCTTTTTTACGATTTGCTCATCGTATATCTTTTCTTGTTCGTCAATCGACAAATCCTTGAATTGATTCATGTACAAGCGATAATAAGCGCCTTTTTTACGAATCAGCGTTTCATGATTGCCATCTTCGATGATGTTTCCTTTATCCATGACGAGGATTCTGTCACAGTGGACAATGGTGGATAAACGGTGCGCGATGGTAATAGATGTTCTCCCTTTCAACAATTTGAGCAAAGAAGTCTGAATGAGGCTTTCGGTTTCCGTATCGATGGAAGAAGTGGCTTCATCTAAAATAAGGATACGGGGGTTACGAATCAGGGCACGCGCGAAGGAAATCAGCTGTTTTTGACCTTGCGAGAGAATACTTCCTCCATCTTCCAAGAAAGTGTCGTAACCCTTTTCTTGCTTTTCGATAAACTCATCGATTCCGACGATACGAGCGACTTCTTTTACTTCCCCCAAGGTCGCATCGAGTTTCCCATAACGGATGTTGTCAAAATAAGTGCCAGAAAAAACAAAGGGGGATTGCTGGACATAGCCAATGTTGCTTCTTAAATACCCAAGGGAACGATTGAGATAATTCACGCCATCGATACGAATGACTCCTTTACTTGGTTCATAAAAACGGCAAAGGAGATTCACCATCGTCGTCTTTCCGCTTCCCGTCTCTCCGACAATGGCAACGCTTTGACCTTGCTCAATGTGAAGCGATAGAGGGTGAATAACTTCAACCCCATTATCGTATGCGAAAGAAACGTTATCAAAGTCAATTGTTCCGAGCATCGGCTCATAATTCTCCGTTTTTGGCACAAATAAAGTTCCGTATTTTTCTTCGACTTCTTTCGAATCCCGGATGGTGGGGGTTTCATCAAGTATTTGCCCGACTTTTTCTGCACCCGCTTGGGCACTGATGAAATCATTGAACACTTCACTTAGCGATTGAAGAGGATTGTAGATGCTACTAACAAAGCCAACGAACAAAACAATGGTGGCAATCAAAGATGCGGTATCGAGTGCATTTTCATTTCCATTTAGCGCCATTCTCACGCCGATGAAGATAATTAGTGCAATCATCATATTACTTACCAAGCTCACAATCGGCTCGAAAAAGGCATGTACGGTGCCGGCTTTAAAACGTTTCTTTTTGATATCATTTACAATAGAGGAAGCTTCTTCGCCCACTTGTTTTTCAATCGCCATTGCTTTAATTGTTTTCGCGCCATTGATGGCTTCAGCAAGCCACCCAACGAAGTGGGAATAGGCATTTCTAGCAACGCGCCATCTCTTAAGAAGCTCTTTTTGAATTAATGGAATGACAACCGCCATTAATGGGATGGAAGAAAGCACGATAAGTCCGAGTTTCCAATCCTGTGACATCATCGTGACAAGCGTGAAAACAAAGTCGAAAAAAGCCCAGCCAATCGAAACAAAATCCCATGAAAGAACGTCACCAATGGAGGAAGTGTCGTTGTTCATTCTTGCAATGAGCCAACCGCTATTGGTCTTGTCGAAATAGGAAAAAGAAAGTGTTTGGATCTTCTTAAACGTATCGTGACGAAGGCTCTCCATAATTTTTAACGACAATAAATTCGTCATGAAAAAAGTGACAAAAATGGACAAAGAACGAAGCAAAATGGCGGCTCCTTCAAGATAACAAAAGGCAAGAAAACTTACGTCAATTTCCAACAAACCGCTAATCCAGGTCAAATGGATAGGGAGATTCCAAATATCGCCGCTTCCGTTCAATGAAGCAAAAGAGCTGACCGCTTTAATGGCGCCGCCTTTAAAAACGGGGACGAATGCGCTATCGTAAAAAGTCGTAAAAAGCATCGCAATGAATATAATCAAAAGTAGACGCCATTCTTTTAAGGCGTATTTTCCAATTTTGATCCAAATGCCAAAATGGAATCGCTTTGGTAGTTTTTCTTCTTCAAATGCAGCCATAAATTACACCATCTTGCTTTGAATATCGTAAATGCGCTTATATAAGCCTTCTTGCTGAATAAGCTCTTGATGCGTTCCGCTTTCGACGACCCTTCCTTCGTCCAAAACGAGAATTAAATCGGCGTCTTTCGCTGTGCTGATGCGATGAGTGATGATAAAAGAAGTGACTTTATGCTTGAGATTTTTCAAGTTTTGGCGGATTACAATGTCTGTAGCCGTATCGACGGCGCTAAGAGAATCGTCGAAAATGATAACGGGAGCGTTCGATAAAAGGGTTCTAGCGATGGCGACTCTTTGTTTTTGCCCACCCGATAGCGTGACTCCCTTTTCACCGACGGGCGTTTCATATCCTTCTTTAAAAGACAAGATTGTGTTATCAACGGCGGCCATTTTCGCAGCGAGGCGAACTTCATCCTTACTCGCTTCTTGGTGGGCGATTTTGATATTTTCACCGATGCTTTTGGAGAAGAGATATGGATCTTGCAAAACGGGGACGATATTTTGACGCACATGTTCTCGGGCGATTGTTTTTAATTCATGCCCATCGATAAGGATAGAGCCGCTCGAATAATCATAAATGCGCGTAAGAAGAAGCGCCAAAGTGCTTTTTCCGCTTCCAGTTTTCCCCATAATCGCAACAGTTTGTCCTGCTTTTAAAGAGAAAGAAACATCGCGAATGGTGTCAACGCCTTTCGCGTTTTCGTAATGGAAGGAGACATGTTTAAAACAAATATTGCCTTGAATCGTAGGCCGAATGCCGGTTTTCGTGTCTTCTATTGGGGTATTGATGACTTCTTTCACACGGTCAGCGCTTGCTAGATATTGCCCCATGTTCGAAAGAACCATCGCAACATCGCGCAAAGGCCACACCATCATATTGACAAACGTGAAGGAAAGGAAAAGCGTGGAGCTTGTGATATCGCCCACATAACACAAATAAATTCCATAACATAACGATAAGGCCATACTCGCGAAAACGAAAATGTCAGTGCTTGAGAAAAAGAAGGCACTCAGTTTTCGCCAATGAACATATTTTTTGTGATAATCGGCAAGATTCTTGTCGAAGGATTCGATTTCGTAATTTTCATTATGAAAAGCTTTCACGATGCGGATGGAATTGAGATTCTCACTGACTTTGTCCGTGATGAGGGCTTCCGCTTCATCGGTGGAGCGATATCTTTTTCTCACTTCTTTAATGAGCAAAAAGCTATACGCGAACATAACAGGGAAGAGGGCAAGAGAAACGAGCGTGAGCTTCATAGATAATGACATCAAAATCGAAAAACAGAAAACAAACATCCAGAAAGAATAGTTAATTTGGCTCATATCGCCGACAATGAATTTACGCAAAACATCGATGTCGCGTGTACAAACTTGAAGCATATCGCCTGGCTTGTGAGATTGATAATAAGGATAAGGAAGGCGCTCCAAATGAGAAAAAAGCGTGAGTTGCATGGTTGCGTTGACGCGCGCGGTAAAATAGCTTCTTAGCCACATTCTCGTCACGCTTGTTAGGGTAAGGAAAAGCGCGGTTACGGCAATGCTTACTGGAAGGAGCCAAGAAAGATTGTCTAATAGATAATCATTCCCTTTTCCAAGCGTGATGATTGTAATTACAAAACGTTCCACAACGCTTTGCATAGAATTGATATACAAGGTATTTGCTCCGCCTAAGCTTTCCAAGGCATCGATAGCGACTTTGATTAAAAAGGAAGAAAATACAGACACGATGACCATTAACGTTTGAGCGAGTAAAGAAAAAAAGAAAAGCCATTCGTTGCCTTTACTGATTCTCATCAATGCTTGGAATAAATTCGATTTTGCCTTTGTTTCTTTCATAGAATGAAAGCCAATTATATCAATCCTTGTATTCTTTGCTAGAAAGATTCGGAAAAGAAACACAATTTTGATCGAAAGCGTGTAAAATAAAGTCACTTGGTTTTCTTGATGCGAAAGCATGGAAAAATCGTTTGGGGAATTATCTATAATGGAACAAAAAGATCGGTGGTGGACCAATTCAGTCGGTTATATCATTTACCCAGAATCATTCTTGGATACAAACGGTGATGGCATCGGCGATTTGAATGGCATCACGAAAAAGTTGGATTACCTTCATGACTTGGGCGTGAATCTTCTTTGGATTTGCCCTCTTTTCGCTTCCCCAATGGTAGATAACGGCTACGACGTGAGCGATTATTACTCGATTAATTCTCGATATGGAACGATGGAAGATTTCGATCGTTTGATTGAAAAAGCGCATCGCCTTGGCATCCGCGTCCTTTTGGATTTGACGATCAATCACACAAGCGATCAGCATCCGTGGTTTCAAATGGCGATCAAAGATGAGGATAGCAAAGAACGCGGTTACTATTTTTTCAAAAAGGGGAAAAGAGAAAACGGGAAAATACTTGCCCCAAATAACTGGGCTGGTTTTTTCGGGGGGAGCGTTTGGGAGAAAGTCCCAGGAAGCGAAGACGATTTCTATTTCCACATTTTCGATAAAAGAATGCCTGACGTAAACTGGAATAATCTCGATTTGCGAAACGAATATTACAACATCGCCCGCTTTTGGCTCAATAAGGGAGCGGATGGTTTCCGACTTGACGCATGCGCACATTTAGCGAAAGACACTTCTTTTGCGGATTCGGACAAAGAAAAAGATCGTGATGGCTTTGTTTTGGATACGAACCGTTTTTCGAATCGTCCTGAACTATTCGATTATCTCCGTGATTTCAAAGAGAATGTCCTTTCTCATTTTAATTGCCTTACGATTGGCGAAGTGGGTGGATGCATCTCTCCTGAAGAAAGTTTGCGTCTCTCAAATTATCAAGACGGTTCTATCAACATGGTTTTCAACTTCGACACCGTTTGGAACAACGGGGCCTATAATTCTGTGGATAAAAAGGACGAGGAAATCAAAACTGACGTTTTGCTTTTAAAGAAAAATTTTATGCGTTGGTACGATGTGTGCCACGAGAAAGCTGATATGCCTCTATATTGGTGCAACCACGATCACCCTCGTGTACTAAGCCAATATGGTGACATCCGTTACCGCGATGAAAGTGCCAAAATGCTTTTGACGACGCTTCTTTTTCTTTACGGAACCCCCTTCATTTATCAAGGTGACGAAATCGGAATGAGCAATGTCCGCTACGAGAAAGCGGAGGACTTCTTTGCAGGCGATCCTTCCAATGTGACTGAAGTGATTTCCTTGCGCAATGCGCACTACGCGGAAGAAGAAATCGTTCGTTATTTAAGAAGATGTAGCCGCGTCAATGCACGGACGCCAATTCAATGGAGCAACGAAGAAAATGCTGGCTTTTCCACCCATAAACCAGTCAATCCCGTGGACCCTGATTATTTAGAAGGGGTGAACGTCCAAAGCGAGATGGAAGATCCTTATAGCATTCTCAATTTCTTCCAATATGCCATTTGGAAAAGAAGGGACCCTTTATTCAACGATGCCGTCAATAACGGCAAACTCACACTTGTAGACCCAAATCACCCAGATGTTTTTGCTTATATGCATAGCGGTGCCGCTGGTCTGAAACTCATGGTGATCAGCAATTTCAGGCCTTATGAAGTGAAATTCACTTTTTATTACGATATTGCTGATGTTGTGCTTCATAATTACGACAAGGTTTTGATAGAAAATCACGTTTTCACTCTAAGACCTTATGAATCTTTCTTATTACTCTTACGATGATCAAAACTTACTGGATTAAATCAAACGCACCATTTTCCCGCTCCTCTTTCCGTACGAAGCTAGACGCACTCAAAATCCCATATCAATTGGAAGTGAGAGGGGAGAAAGAGATGATACTATCAAGCGAAAAGGATATTTCCCACGCTCTTGAAGGCATTTTGATTACGATTGGAGAGAATGAAGGCGTAAGAGTTACCGCCTTAAGAACGCACAACGAAGGAGAACTCGCCACAAAATGTGTCGATGAAGCCCTCTCCTTTTATCCGAATAGTGTACGATATATCAGCGATATCATTCTTAAAGAATTGTCTTTTGGCAATTATTCATCTTTCCCGCTTTTGAGCGCGGAATTTCATTCTATCGATGAGACGATTCTTCTTACTGTTGGTGCATATTTGCGGAATAATTGCTCAATTAATAGCGCGAGCGAAAGTTTATACATTCACCGCAATACGTTCCGTTATCGCTTGGATCATTTCCGCAAAGAGACGAATCTTGATTTGCATGACTATCATGACGTCTTGCTCCTCGAACTTTATTTTCAACTCGGGAGGAAGCGTTCGTGAGCGAAAACGATTCTCTCTTCACACACATCACAGGCATTTCTGCGCCCATTTTCTTTCCAAAAGGGCAAATAATTACTTTTCTTTCTTCTAGTGATTATGCCATTCGCGACTATTTTCATTCACTCGTTATGGAAAACGACTGTCCGTTTTTCTTCCAAAATCACCCCATAGGTAAAAACAATATCCTGTTTTTGAACACCGATGGTTTTTTGTTTCCCTCGTTAAGCACTTTTGACAATTTAGCGTTTTCTTTGAAAAACCGTAAACTTCCGAAAAAAGAAGTGGAGATGAAAGTAGACGAAATGGCTTCTTTTTTGAATTTAAATGAGAAACTTGGCGAAAAAGTAAGCGAATTATCGAAAATAGAACAGGAAAAAGTCCTTTTGGGGAAACGTTTCATTTTAGACGCCTCTTTATACGTTATTTTGGATACTCAGTTCAGTAAAGGGATTGAGAAAGCATTTGTCTCGTTGGTTCGTAAGAAAAACGCTTCTGTTCTTCTCCTAACGAAAAATATAAGTTTTTCCTTGCTCGTATCGGAAAAAGTCATTGTGAATTTTGGAAGCAATCACGAAGAAATCGGTACGCCGGTGTCTTTGTTGACAAGTCCCTCTCTATTAAGCACGATGCGTCTATTGAATCAGCCATATCTCAACGTGATTCCTATCGAATACGAAGGCGATGTCATTCATCTATTGGGTAAGAAAATTGCTTTAAAAGACCCAAACTACGCATATTTAGCCATCCGCCCAGATTCCATTTCTCTTGCGGAAAAAGGAACCTATGAGGGTAGCATTCTTTGTAATGAAATGATAGGTGAGAGGAATTACGTCCATTTGGAAATCTGGCGGCAAGAAATCGTGATTGAAGATAAGGCAAGCGAGAAAAAAGTAGGGGAGAAAATCCGTTTTGAAATACCTCTTGAAAAATGTCTTTTTTTCGGCAAAGATGAAAGGAGAGTATTGCTTGAAAAAGAAAAGCATTTCTCTTGATTCGCGGAGGAACGATTATGAAAAAGGCAGCCATCATCTTATTTTATACCGGAATTATCGCCGCGCTTGCAGGAGCGGGTCTAATTACTTACGGAATCTTAACACCCGAGCCTCTTATAGAAGTTATTGGCGTATTCTTAGCCGTTTCCACGATTATTTTTGAAGGGATTGCAATTCGTCTTGCTTTAAGAATCGATGCAAAAGAAAACCCCGCCGAAACAAAAGAGGAAGGAAGAAAGCCACATTAAAATATTTATGAATTGTAGCGGGAGAGAATCCCACTTTTTTCGATTGGAAGATAAATAACAATCGATAAGATGGCCATTCCGTACCCTTGGATACAGTCAAACGCGCTCGATAAGTAAACACCCTTTCCTTGCAAAGAGGCATAGGCGATCATGTAAATGCCAATCATCAAAGTCGCTCCGACGAAAGGAGAAATGAAACGAACGATTTTATGCTTTTTTAGTAACAAAAAAAGAAAACCGGACGATATACCCATGATTCCCTTGGCTAGTAAGGTAAATGGAGCATAAGCTGCATAGCCTAAAAACAAATCACCCATGCTGCCTCCGATCATTCCGACAATCATGCCTTCAATGGGGCCTAGAGCCATCGCGATGAATAACGTCGCGATATCTCCGAAGTTCAAATAGCCCGCGCCCCCCGCATAAGGAATTTGGCAAAAGGCAGTCAATACGAAACAAAGAGCCGCAAAAACGCCAGTAACGGCGATTCGAAATAGGATTTTATTCATCGCTACCTGCCTTTCTTATTATGAAAGCTGGTTTTTCTATTCTTATGGAAGGAGCCTTGCTTTTTATTATGCTGAAAATGATTGGGCCCATCTGGACGAGAGTGGTGAGAAAATGGCTTTTCGCTGACTGGGTGTGAGCGGTGAGAACCCTTTTCTTCGTAATTTTTCGCGTTAAAGCGCTTCTTATGAGAAAAATCTCCTTCTTTTTGGAATTTCTCTTTCTTATCACTTTCTTTCGAAAAGCTGGGTCTATCGGAATGGTGGAAATTCCGTTTTTCATGAAAATGTCTTCTTCTATCTTGGGGGAAACCGTCTTCTTTTTTCGATTTGGCTTGTGCGAGGTATTTCTTTTCTTCTTTTTCAATAGGGGAACGACGATTTTTCGTCTCACGGTTTTGAAGGAGAAACGCTAAAGCGTCCGTTTCGGAGTAAACACGAATGCCTTTTGATATTAGATAACGGGCTGTTACACCAAGCCCTTCGACTTTTCCTCCATCGAATTTGCCATTATGGATCGTTCTTGACCCACAAGCAGGAGAGCCATCTTTTAAAATAGCGATTTTAATGCCGAGGAATTGGCAGATTCGATACGCTTTTTCGGCCGAATCATTGTATTGTTTCGTCAAATTAACGCCCTCTTTATTGATGACTTCGTTTCGTACGATTTCCGCAGGAGAGCGAGGAATTGAAAGCCCTGCTTCTACTTCTGGGCAAAAGGGGACAAGCTCATATTTTTTGGCGAGTTCGTTGAGAAAAGGGAAAAAATTGTCCTTGCCGTCATAACGGGTTTTATCGCCGAGCAAACAAGCTGAAACAAGAATCTTTTCCATACCTGCGTAAATATACTCGTTTTCCCGCCTCTTCTCAATAGCGACCCACTTTCTTAATCAAGAAGAGAAGAGGATAATGAACCCGATGAGAAATCTTGTTTACGACATCGTTTACGAAGGAAAGCGTATTCCTTGCTATATTTCATTTAAAAGAATGCGATCCATCACGTTTCGACTCGATCGGGATGCAAAATGCATGAAGGTCTCTTGTCCCACAAGGACGAGCGAAGCTTTTTTGCGCGATAAAATCAACGAGGTTTTCCCTCGTCTATACAAAAAAACGCAGTATAAAAAACCTGAAAACGGCGATAATGTCTATCTTTTCGGAGAGGAAAAAGCGATTCTAGGATTCAAAGACACCTCTTTTGAAAGCAAGAAGAAGTATTATCGTTCCTACCTTCTTCCTTATTGCCTAGAAAGGGTGAGATATTACGAAAAAGTAATGGGAATTCAAGAGCCTTATCGGGTTATGGTGCGTGATATGAGTTCCCGTTATGGCGTTAATAGTAAGAAAACTCACAAAGTGACTTTTGCTTTGTCACTCGTTCATTATTCTCCTATGATTATCGATTCGGTTATCGTTCATGAACTCGCGCATCATTTTGTCTTTGACCACAGCGAATCCTTTTATAAACTAGTGTATCGCTATTATCCTACCTATAAGGAATCCCATACGAAATTAAGGAAACATATTTATCAATGAATATCGAAACTATCACAAGCCGTGCGAATCCCAAAATCAAAGAAGCTGCTTCTTTCAAAGACGGAAAAGGCGCTTTCTTTCTCGTTGAAGGTTTTCATCAAGTGGAGATGGCCGTTCATTTTGGGCTTGCCATTTGCGTTTTTTCATTAAAGCCGTACGATACTTCCATCAAACAGTACATTGTGAATGAAAGTGTGCTTGCGAAACTCACGAATACGCGTTCTCCAGAAGGAATTGTTGCTCTTTGCAAAAAGAAAGAGGAAAAACCTTTTTCTTCGTCTCGCATTATGATGCTTGACGGCGTGCAAGACCCAGGGAATGTCGGCACGATTCTTCGGGGTGCTCTTGCTTTCGGCTTCCATGACGTTATTTTGGGAGAAAAATGTGCTTCGGCATATTCGGATAAAGCCCTCATGGCGGGACAAGGCGCTATTTTCGGGCTCAATATCCACAAAAGCGATTCTCTTGCTTCGAGTATAAACGCACTTCAGAAAGCGAATTATGAGATTATTGGAACTTCTTTAGAAAGTTCGCTTCCTCTTTCTCGACTTAAAGAACAAAAATTCGATAAAATCGCGATTGTCGTTGGAAACGAAGGACAAGGAGTGCGCAAAGAAATCCTCCAATTAGTAAATCAAAACGTTCGCATTGAGATGGAAGGGATCGATTCTCTTAACGTTGCGATGGCCGCTTCGATTTTGATGTATGAATATCGTTCTCTCACAAAGTGAGTTTTGCTTTAACTTTTCGCTTATCTCTTCTAGAATATTCCTGTTCGTTGAAGAGAAAGAGTAATCGCATCACTTCTGCATAGGGAGAAACTGATAGTGGAACGGTTTCCTGAAGCGCGACGAAAGTTCGTCTCGGAGAACGAAGGTGAGAACCTTCCCTTTGTCCAGGTTATGGCTATAGTGCGATGGCTAAAAAGCCATCGAATAGGGATGGCACCGTGGCGATAAGCCACTCCCGTGTCGCCTTTTTTATTTTGGAGGTCTTTATGGAAGAAACAAATCGATTAGAATCGATTCGCGAATCGGCCTTGAACGAAATCGAATCCGCGCAAGATGAAACCGTTCTTGAGAAAATTAGGAATACCTATTTGGCGAAGAAAAGTGAATTGAACGCACTCATGGGATTAATGAAAACGTTAACGCCGGAGAATAAGGCCATTTTTGGTAAAACAATTAACGATGTCCGTAACGCAATAATGGAACACTACGAAGCGAAAAAGAAAGAAATTAACGATAAAATCCTCGCCGAAAAACTTGCGCGCGAGTCTATCGATATTTCTCTTCCTGGTCGCACCCATCAGCTCGGTTCTGTTAACCCGATTTATGAAATCGTCGATGAAATGATTTCGATTTTCGTCAATATGGGTTTTGAAGTGAAAGAAGGAAGAGACATCGAAACCGATCACTTTAATTTCGAACTCTTAAACGTTCCAAAAGATCACCCAGCACGTGATATGCAAGATACCTTTTATATCACGGATTCTTTATTGCTAAGAACGCAGACCTCCGCTTCTCAAGCGCATGCGATGCTTGAAAAGGCAGAAAAGGGGCCAATCAAGATGATTTGTCCTGGGAAATGCTATCGCCGTGATGACGACGACATGACCCATAGCCACGAATTCAATCAAATTGAAGGGCTTGTCGTTGGGAAAAACGTTTCGATGGCGGATTTAAAAGGAACGTTAGAACTGTTCGTGAAGAAAATGTTCGGGGAAAAGAGGGAAATTCGTATGAGAAGTTCCTATTTCCCATTCACCGAACCAAGCGTCGAAGTCGATGTGAGCTGCGCAAAATGCGGTGGAAAAGGGTGCGATATGTGCAAAGGCACCGGTTGGATTGAGATACTAGGCGCAGGCGAAGTGCATCCCCATGTTTTGGAGATGTGCGGGTATGACCCAAAGGTTTATAGCGGATTTGCTTTCGGCGTCGGCGTGGAACGGCTTGCAATCCTCCGATACGGAATCGACGATATTCGCCGTCTATATCAAAATGACCTTCGATTCCTCAGACCATTCATCGAGAAATAAGGAGCAACCAATATGAAAGTTTCATTAAAATGGCTCAATCAATACGTCAAAATCGACGATATCGATCCAAAAGAGATTGCGAATAAATTGACCTTCGCTGGCGTAGAGGTGGAAAGCATTGATAAACTCGCTTCCGCTTCGGGGCTTGTCATTGGGAAAATTCTCACTTGTGTCCCCCATCCTGATAGCGACCATCTTCATATCTTAAATGTGGATGAAGGCGATAAATACGGGGTTCACCAAATTGTTTGCGGCGCTCCAAATGCGCGAGTTGGCCTTAAGGTTATCGTAGCTAGAGAAGGCGCTGTTTTGCCAAAGCTCACCATTGCGAAAGGCAAGATTAGAGGCGTGGAAAGTGACGGCATGTGCTGCGCTTTATACGAACTTGGTGTGGATAAAAAGTATCTTTCTGAAGCGCAATGTAACGGCATTGAAGAACTTCCGGAAGATGCGCCCATCGGTAACGAAAACCCATTAGGGTACCTTGGCTATGACGATACAATTTTAGACTTGTCCTTACTCGCGAACCGAAGTGATTTGAATGCGATGGAGAATGTCGCTTTAGAAGTAAGCACTTTGTTCCGCCGTCCTGTCAAATTAGAAGACAAAAAAATCGATCCTTCCTATATAAAAGAAGAAGAATTCAAAGTTGGAAGCGAAACGGAAAAGTGTCCTAGTTTCTCCGCTCGTATTGTTCGAAGTCTCAAGGTCGGGCCTTCACCAAAATGGCTCCAAGAAATTTTGCTTTCTGAAGGCGTTAGAAGTATCAATAACGTTGTCGATATCGGCAATTATGTGATGCTATATACGGGGCAACCTCTCAATATGTACGACCTCGACAAACTAAAAGAAAAAGAACTTATCGTCAAAGACGATTATGAAGGCTCTTTCTTGGCGATGGATGATAAAGAATACGCTTTATTGAAAGGCGATCTTCTCGTCACGAGCGGTCAAGAAGGGGCTTGCTTAGCTGGCATCATGACAAGCAAATCTGCCGAAGTCGATCTCCATACGAAAAATGTCGTCATCGAGTCTGCCGTTTTCCATTCGGCAAGCATCCGAAGAACTTCTTCACGTCTAGGCTTAATCAGTGAATCTTCCTCTCGTTTTGTGAAAGGGATTAATAAGGATCAAGCGCATCGCGTTTTGGAACTTGCCGCTTCTATGCTATTAGAACTCGCCCAAGGCGAAAGCGTTAGTCAAGAATTCGTCTTCGACACGCTGAAGCATGATAAAAAGATGATAGAGACGAGCTTCTCTTATATCAACGCTCGTTTAGGAACTTCCTTTACGCGCGAAGAAATCATGGAAGTTCTCGCCGCCGATCATCTTTCACCCGTTGCAAAAGAAGATTCGCTCCTCGTTACGATTCCTTCGAGCCGAATCGATATTGGTGGAGAAGCGGATATTAGCGAAGAAGTGATCCGTTTGTTGGGGTTTGACCACGTGAAAAGCAAGCTTCCGGATGGCGTTTCTTTGCAAGGCCTCACCGAAAGCCAAAAAAAGAAGCAGTCCATTCGCCATTTCCTTCGTTCGATCGGTATGAACGAGGTTTTCACTTATACGCTTGTGAATCAAGAAATGGCTTCTAGTTTCCGCTACCTCAAAAAAGGAGAGAATTATCGCTTGGCCAATCCAATGACTGACGATCATGAATATGTGAGAGCAAGCCTTATTCCTTCTCTTCTTTCTGTTGCGGAGTATAACCTTTCTCGTCAAATCAAAGATTTCTCCATTTTCGAAGTGAGTGATATCGACACCAAGACGGAACAGGGTTCCCATTTGGCGGCGGTATTCGTTGGAAAAGAGAGTCTTCAAGGCGCTTTAAAGTCTTTACCATACGACTTTTATTCGGCAAAAGGCGTGCTTGAAGGCATCATGGCGATGCTTGGAGTTAACGCGAATCGCTATCAACTAGCTCGCCTACCAAAAGAGAACGGAAAAGAAGAATTCCACCCAGGAAGAAGTGCGGTGGTCCTAATGGGGAAGACACCGATTGGCGTAATGGGCGAGCTTCATCCTTCATTGCTAAAAAAACTTGGATTAGGTAAATCCGCAGTTGCCCTCGAATTGGATTTAACTGCTTTGCTCAATTTGAAAGTGAGCCCTACTAAAGCGCTCGTTCCTAGTAAATTCCCAAGCGTTACACGTGATTTGGCATTCGTTATCGATGATAAAGTATCTTATCTAGACATTCGAAGAGAAATTGGAAGAGTCGATTCTTTGGTCAAAGACGTTCGCGTTTTCGATATCTACCAAGGAGAAATTATCGGCAAAAGCAAGAAATCGATGGCCATTTCCATTGATTTTTCGAATGCCGATAGAACCTTAAAAGACGAAGAAGTGAACGCAATCATGGAAAAGATTGTCGGCGTTTTGCGCATGAAGTTCTTAGCGGAGGTTCGCAAATAATGACGAAGGTTGCTAAAAGCGCGATTACAAGAGGAAGAACGCTCGCTTTCGAAGCGAATCCGACTTTTGAAGGCTATGAGCTTCATTATCCGATTAGGGGCATCAAAAGCTGTCATTATGAAGCGAAAGCCACAAAAATAGGGGAATATCCTCATGTTTCGTTTTCAATTCGAGCGACGATAACGCTCGAAGACAGCAGAGACGGTGTCCTTTTCGACAAAGCCATTCAACTGAAAGACGAAGCGGATGTGATGGATAATGAAGATGATATTGGAGATGGATATATCCTTCCAGGCTCTTCCGTCGACTTGGATTTACTTTGCTTGTCCATGATTGCTTCTAGTCTTCCAATCCGCGTTCTCAGACCTGATAGCGAACTTCCAAAAAGCGGAAAAGGGTATAACGTTTATGACGAAGACACTTTCGCCGCTCAAAAAGGAAAAGAAGTGAAATCTTCACCGTTTGACGTTCTATCGGTGGATGATGAATAAAAATGACATACCGATTTTAAATACTTAGTATTTATATAAACTAAAAATATACTAATTTAAAACCAAGCGTTTCTTTTGTGCAAAATCAAAGAGACGCTTTTTATTCGTCTTTTTGCTTTTGTTTTTGTTTACATGTACGCGAAATGGATGTTATCATTTTCCAGCGAGGTGGGAAAAAGTGGGAATATTCTTCGGAACCTATTCTAGAACTCTTGACGAGAAGAACCGTCTACAAGTACCAAGCAAACTTGTGAGCGAACTTCCCGACAAGTTTTACGTTCTTAGAGGCTTTGAAGGATGCCTTGGCGTCTATCTAGAAGACGAATTCCATCGCCTAATGGATGATTTGTCATCTCTTTCCTACCGCGAAGAAAAAAGTCGAGCTTACGTTCGTCTCACTTTGGCAAGCGTAACAGAGCTAGAAGTGGACTCTCATGGACGCATTCCTCTTGGAAAGGACCTTGTTGATGCTTATCACATTGGAAAAGATGTGATTCTCATCGGCGCTTTGGATCATTTCGAAATCTGGGATGCGAACGCGTATCGTAATTACGAAAATGAGAATGCTTCTCAATACGAAAAACTCGCAGAGAATCTTGGAAAGGAGCAATAAATGGCAGAAAAGCATATCAGCGTCTTGCTTCATGAAGCCGTTTCTTTGCTCAATGTCCGAGACGGCGGCGTTTACGTAGACTTGACGTTAGGAAGAGGAGGGCATAGCAGTGCCATCCTTCAACAAATTCCACATGGACACCTTTATGCCTTTGACCTTGACGAGGAGGCTATTAAAGAATCCGAGCCAAGGTTAAGGAAAATCGGTGACAACTTCACTTTGATCCATAGCAACTTTGCTTACGTGAAAGAGCAACTCGCTGCATATCACGTGAATAAAATCAATGGTGCACTGATGGATTTAGGCGTAAGTAGCCCTCAATTTGACGAGGAGGAGCGGGGCTTCTCTTATCGCAATAATGGTCTTCTTGATATGAGAATGGACCGTTCAGGAACACTTACGGCCGCGACCATCGTCAACACTTATCCTTACGAGTCACTCGCGCGCATCTTCACGCGATATGGCGAAGATCCTGATAGCAAGATGGTGGCGAAAAATATTGTAAAGGAAAGGGAAAAGACGCCCATCGAAACGACGTTTCAGCTTGTTGACATCATCAAAAAAAGCAAGCCGGCGTGGCGTTTAAATCAAAAAGGGCATCCGGCAAAGCAAATATTCCAAGCATTACGCATCGAAACAAATGGCGAGCTCAATAACCTTGAAAAAGCATTAGAGGACATTCCTTCTTTGCTTCTTCCCGGAGGAAGACTTGTCGTCATCTCGTTCCAATCGCTAGAGGACCGCATTGTAAAAGACGACTTCCGCTCCTTATGCGAAGTGAGAGGGACTCGAACCGGTCCAGAATCGATAAAAATCGGCGGACAAAGCGAATTCAAGATGCTGACGAAGCATCCGGTTCTCCCTAGCGAAGAAGAACAAGAAATGAACCATCGCTCAAAAAGCGCAAAATTGCGTGCCATCGAAAGAAAGGAGGAATAGTCATATGGTTGATAAATTAGAAAAATACGGGCATAAAAGAATCTACTATCATTTGAAGACAGCCGTTTTTGTTTTACTGATCGCTTTGGCGGTTACGGCAACTCTGGCGATTCCTGTTGGGATTTCTGTCCGCTTGTCAGCGGAGGCGGGGGATAGCGTTTCGGCCGTTTCGACAATATCGACAAATCTTCATGCCCTTATTGCCTACTTAGGGTAAAACTCACTTCTTCTTTGGGTGCGATACTAGTCGCATCCATTTTTCTTTTTTCAATATTCCAAAAATCGACTAATTTTCTATCGTTCGCATTTGCTTTATTAGGCGCTGTATTCTAAACTAGAATACGTTTATGGAAATGAATGATAATTACGCATCAAACAATGTTTCAGTTCTAGAAATCAGCTCTGACGCCGTGAAATTCGCAATTGGATCGCTGGTTGATAAAAAGCCAGTTCTTTCTTACTATGCGGAAGAATCGATTCGCGGCGCGATAAAAGACGGGCTTATTCGTGATGCTCAAGCAATCAAAACCGCCATTTTGGATCTTATGGCTAAGACGGACGAATCACTAAAACTCAAAGTCAATATCGAATCCGTTTCTTTGGTTTTGCCTCCTTATGGATTGAGGATTTACCAAAGCAATCACCAAACAAGCGTTGTAAGCCAAACCAATCTTGTCGATCAAATTGACATCACTAATGTGATGAATTTGGTCCAAAAAGAAAGCATTCCCAGTGGAATGACCATCGTTGACATCATTCCTGATTATTATGAACTTGATAGCCAGAAACGATATTGGAATGCCCCAGTTGGGGAAAAGAGCCGCTCGCTTCTTGTTTGCGCGAAAGTGCACGCTCTTCCGATTTCGCCACAGCGTGAATACCGCACAGTGGTCGAAGATTCGGGGCTTCGCATTGAAAGAATGGCCGTTTCTCCTTTGGCTTCGAGTGCGCTTATTGCCACGAACAAAGATATGCCACATGACTATATTTTGGTCGATATGGGGGCTCACGTTACTAGCGCGAGCATGGTTGGCGCAAATCGTCTATTCGCTTCTCTTTCCTTTCCAAAAGGTGGCGATGAATTAACCGAATCCATCGCGAGTGCATTCTCGCTTTCCTTTGAAGAAGCCGAACGCATCAAAATCGATTATGGCTATTCAAAAAAGACGGAACGTTTCGTGGATCCGATTGCCAAAAGCTACGATGAAGGTGGATCCGAGCGAAAAATCTTTCAAGATGACTTGAATAAAGCCATCTCCGATTACTACGCGACGACGTTCAATGTGTTCCTTTCCAACGCTCTCAATAAGCTACTGGAACGGAGTCTTACCCCTCAGAATCAAGATTTTTTGCCTTCTCTCCCAGTCGTATTCGTCGGGGGGGCAAGTGAACTATTTGGGCTTGCTCCTTTGCTTGAACCAGCCCTTGGAACCCACAAACCGATTTTCTTCACGCCGAATGTCTTAGGGGCGCGTGAAGCAAAATACGCGACGGTTCTTGGCCTTATCGCGGCACAAGGGGACAATCGGGGAAGAGTGGATAGCTATTACCGTCCGCAAGCTCAATTATCGAGAGCGAAGCGATAAACCTTAGGAGGATTTCTTATGCCGATCGAGAAAACAGATGTTGATGATCTTGATAATTTCGAGCCTGTGGCCAGAATTGTGGTCATTGGCGTAGGAGGAGCGGGAAACAATGCGGTTAACCGCATGATCGACGAACGCATCCAAAACGTGGATTTTTATGTTGCGAATACCGATAAGCAAGCCCTTGCAACATCCAAAGCGCCACATCGCCTTGTTTTAGGGGACGGTGTTACAAAGGGACTTGGTGCGGGTGGCGACCCAGCGATGGGAAGACAAGCCGCTGAGCAAAGTGCCGACCAAATCAAGGAAATTGTCCAAGGCGCGGATATGGTTTTTATCGCGGCCGGTATGGGAAAAGGAACTGGAACAGGTGCTGCTCCAGTCATTGCGAAAATCGCCAAAGAAAGCGGTGCTCTCACAGTTGCAATTGTCACTCGCCCTTTCACGTTCGAAGGACAACAAAGAAACAAAAACGCGATTAATGGGCTTAATGAACTGCGAAAAGCGGTCGACTCTTTGATTGTCGTAAGTAATGATAAACTTTTGATGACGAGCGGAAATATTCCTGTGAATCAAGCTTTCAAAGATAGCGATGGGGTTTTGGCACAAAGCGTGAAGACCGTTGCGGATTTGATTCTCGTACCTGCACTTGTGAACCTTGATTTTGCTGATGTGAGAAGCACATTAAAGGATTCTGGCATTGCCTTGATTGGCTATGGAGTTGGCAAGGGTCCAAACAAAGCGGCTATTGCTGCGGAAAATGCCATCAATTCTCCACTTCTTGAAATCTCGATTTCCGGTGCAAGAAAAGCAATTTGTGCTGTAACATGCGGCACGAACGTGAATTTGTATGAAGCGCAAGAATGCGTCGCAAGAATCGTTGAGCAAGCTGGGCAAACGCTCGATATCAAATTTGGCGTGTCCATCAATAATCAGTTGGATGACTCCTTGATTGTTTCTGTCATCGCAAGCGATTTCGACAAAGAATATGATTTCACCTCCGTTGAACCTTTCGAAATGCCAAAAGATATCGCTTCGCTTGGCAAAGGCGTTGCCGATACAAAGGCCAAAGAAGTGGCGGAAGAAGTCAAAAACGATATCCATGACGATAAAGAAGAGAAGAACATTGTTGACGATATGCTCCCAGATTTCCTCAAAGCGGCGCTTGGCGGAAAAACAAATAACGATTTTGGGAATGATGGTTCATCGAACAATAGTGGCGACGATAGCGGCTTTTAGTTGCATTCATCTTTCGATTCTCCTATAGTTTTTCTTGCGTTAATAAGGAAGACAACAACGGCGTGCAAACTGGAGAGAGCCCCTTGGATGAGAACGGGGCAAAGCAAGCCGCAATCACTTCCTGAGCATCCGCTCCGAACACAAGTAAGAGTGGCGCTCCTCCCGTTAAAGAGGAAAGAGTGCAGGGGATCATCCCTGAACTAAGGTGGTACCACGTGAAAGCGTCCTTAGGTGGGCGCTTTTTATTTATTTTGGAGGGAAAACATGTCTTACAAAGAGAGTTTATTGATGCCGATGACGAGTTTCGAGATGCGTGCGAATCTCACACAGAAAGAACCGGTATTGGTACAAAAATGGAACGAAGAGAAACTCTATGAAAAGATGAATGCCAATCGTGAGGGGTGTCAGGAATTCTTGCTCCACGATGGTCCGCCTTACGCGAATGGCGATATCCACTGTGGACATATGCTCAATCGTCTTTTGAAAGACTTTATCGTCCGTTATAAGAATATGCGCGGCTATAAGACGCCATTTGTTTTTGGCTGGGACACGCACGGCCTCCCGATCGAAGTCAAAGTCACCAAGAGCGGCGTCAACCGCAAAGCGATGAGCGTTCCTGCTTTCCGCGATTTATGCAAAGCCTATGCCTTAAAGCAAGTGGCCCATCAAAAGGAACAGATTCGTCGCCTTGGCTGCCTTGGCGATTACGATTCACCATACCTTACTCTCCTTCCAGAATTTGAGGCTCGTGAGATTGACGTTTTCGCTTCAATGGCCCTACAAGGCATCATCTATAAAGGATTAAAACCAGTCTATTGGTCACCATCGAGTGAAAGCGCGCTTGCGGAAGCGGAAGTTGAATACCAAGACGTTCTCGCAAAAACACTTTATATCGCTTTCCCTATGATTGATGGAAAAGGCGTTATTCCGCTTGACGCATGTATCATCATTTGGACGACGACTCCTTGGACGATTCCTTCTAACCGTGGCATCACTTTAAATCCGCGGTTTGAATATGGCATTTACCAAACCAACAAAGGGAAGTTCGTTTTCCTTTGTTCTTTAAAAGACAAACTCGCCGAAGAGCTTGGCTTCTCTCAATGTGAATTGATTAAAACGTTTAAAGGACAGGAAGTGGATGGAGCCAAGGCGAAACACCCTCTTTATGATAGAGAATCGCTCATCATGAACGCTTCTTTTGTCGACGATAGTGCTGGAACGGGCTGCGTTCACACTGATCCTGACCATGGTTTGGACGATTTCAATGTTTGCTCGAAATACGGCATCAAGCCGTTTGCGACCGTTGATGACAAAGGCATCATGCATTTAGGGGAAGATGATCCCTGCACGAACAAATTCTATGATGAATGCAACGATATTGTTATCGACGAATTAACAAAAGTGGGCGCTTTGCTTAAAGAAGTCGATATTACTCATAGTTATCCTCACGATTGGCGAACCCATAAGCCTGTCATTTACCGCGCGACTCCTCAATGGTTCTGCAGCATCGAGCCAATTCGCGAAAAGCTTTTGGAAGAAGTGCACAAAATCAAGTGGGAACCGGCCTGGGGTGAACAAAAAATGGTCAATATGATTGTTGATAGAACTGATTGGTGCATTTCAAGACAACGCGCTTGGGGCGTTCCGCTTCCGATTATTTATAATGAAGACGATTCCCCAATCATCGAGAAAGAAGTCTTTGATCATATCCGTGATATCATCGCGAAAGAAGGCAGCAACGCTTGGTTCTCACGCGAAGCGAAAGAATTACTACCAGACGGATATACAAATCCAAAGTCTCCACACGGGCTTTTCCGCAAAGAAACCGATATCATGGACGTTTGGTTTGATAGCGGTTCTAGCTGGAATGGCGTTCTTAACGAACGTGGACTTCCGTTCCCAGCTGACCTTTATTTGGAGGGGAACGACCAATATCGTGGCTGGTTCAATAGCTCCTTGATTCTTTCGACTGCTTATTCAGGAAAAGCGCCATTCAAGAGTTGTCTCACGCATGGTTGGGTCATGGACGAAAATTGGAACAAAATGAGCAAATCCGCTGGAAACGGCATTGACCCAAGCAAAGTCGCAAATCAATTTGGAGCAGATATTTTGCGTCTATGGGCTGCAAGCATCAATTACGAGGCGGACGTTCGTCTTAGCGAATCTATCGTCAAAACCATCAGCGAGCAATATCGCAAAATCAGAAACACGTTCAAGTTCATGCTTGGTAATCTTCAAGATGGCGAGGGAAAGCCTTACATCTTGTCAGAGACTGAGCCAACTTTGTGGCCGATCGACAAATGGATTTTGGGGCGCCTAGAGAAAGTGAAGAACGATTGCTTATCGGCATATGATGAATATTCTTTCGCCGTCGTAAGCGGAACGCTAGGAAACTTTATGGTAGAACTATCGACATTCTATCTCGATTTTGCCAAAGACGTTTTGTATTGCGAAGAGGCAAATAGCGAGCGGAGAAAAGCGATTCAATACGTCCTTTACGAGCTTACGATGACTTTATGCCTTCTTTATAACCCAATCCTCTCGTTCACGATGGACGAGGTTTATAAAGCGATCCCTGGCCACAAAAAAGAATCACCACAGCTCGAAGATATGCCAAGCGTCTCTCATCGCTACGAAAACACGAACGAATACGAAGGATTCATCAAAGTTCGTGATGCGGCCTTAAAAACGCTTGAAGAAAATAGAAATGCAGGGCTTATCGCGTCTAATATGGAGGCGAAGATTATTTTGACGCTACCACATTCCTCTTTGTCTACGTTATTACTTTCCTTATCCAAACAAGAAACAAGCGAGATGTTCGGCGTGAGTCAAATCGATCTGAAAGAGGGCGAAACGCTAAAAGTGGGCGTAGAAAAAGCAAAAGGCCTAAAGTGTGACCGTTGCCGTCGCATTGAAGAAGACAGCAAGCAATACGACGATGGCGTTTTATGTGGCCGCTGTGCCAAGGTTATGGGAAAATAAGTCCATGAATCGCAGAACTAGTTTTTTTAAAGGATATGTTTGGACAAGAAAAAGCATATTCAACACCTATGTGTGGCTTTGCCTCCTTTTTGTTGCGATCGATCAAATCACAAAATGGATTGTCGTGAAGCATATTTCTTTCCATGATGAAATTGAAATTATCCCGAATTTCCTTTATTTTTCTCATATTTATAACACCGGAGTCGTCTTTGGTTTGGGAGATGGGGCGAGTTGGAGCCGTCCTATCAATATCGCGATATCGTGGCTTATGAGCTTCGCGATATTTAACTTTTGGAGAAAAAGGCTTCATAAAGAAGATGGCCTTATGAACGCGACCTTAATGCTATTAGAAGCAGGGGCAGTTGGAAATTTAATCGATCGCACCTTCTATTGGGGGCAAAATGGCGGTCCTAATGGCGTCGTAGACTGGATTGATTTATATTTTGGTGGCAGTCCAACAGATCGCGGTGGATTCCTCAATCCCTTCGCGAATTTCAATATCGCGGACGCTTGCATCACAGTCGGCATTATTCTTTACATCGTTCTTTCTATCGTTGAAACCAGCAAAATGAGCGATGAAGAAGCCGAAGAATACATCAACGAGAACGCTTTCTGGCGTAAAAAGAAAACTGCAATAGAGGACGAAAATGGAAAAGATTGTTAATGTTCTTGAAGCTGGAAAAAGACTCGACGAAGTTCTTTTTTCGTGGGGTTTAGCGCCTTCTAGAAGCAAAGTACAATCAATGATAAAAAACGGAGATATTTCCGTTAATAAAAAGCAAGAAAATGCCCATTATCTCTTAAAAGAAGGAGATATTGTAAACTACCAAGAATATACTGAAAAAGAACTAAATATCAAAGCGGAAGATATTCCGCTAGATATTGTTTACGAAGACGACGATTTGCTCGTGATTAATAAACAAGCGGGCCTCGTTGTTCATCCTGGGAACGGGCACACCTCTGGGACACTAGTGAACGCACTTGTCTATCACGAAAAGAACCTCTCCACCCTCGCTGGGAAAGGGCGCCCTGGCTTGGTCCATCGTATCGATAAAGATACTTCGGGGCTTCTTGTGATTGCGAAAAACGATTTCGCTTATGAAGGACTTGCTAAGCAATTATCCGGACATTCGATGCACCGAGAATACTATGCGCTTGTGAAAGGCATTATCGATGAAGATGATGCGAAAATCGATGCGCCAATTGGGCGCGATTTTGCTCATCCAACCAAATTTGCAGTGAACGGCCGCGACAAAAAAGAAGCGATTACCTTTTTTCATGTCGAAAAACGCTTTCTTATTTCAAATGCTACTTTGATTTCTTGTCGTCTTTTTACAGGGCGCACTCATCAAATTCGTGTGCATCTTGACTATATTGGCCATCCTGTTATTGGCGATCCAATGTATGGGGAAGGAAACCGCACAATTTATAACGGTGGGCAGCTTCTTCACGCATATCGTTTGACTTTTGTGCATCCTAGAACGCAAAAAGAGGTTTCCTTTGAAGCGCCTCTTCCTTCTTATTTCATGGACGTTCTCAATCGTCTTGAATAATCTTTCGATAATTTGCGAAATTGAGCTTAGCGACATCCCTAAGCTCTTTTTTATCATGCATTGCTAGAAAAGAAACGATGAATTTATCGGTTTCTTCGCCTGCGCCAAAGGGAAAATGAACTCCATATTCATTGCTCATTTTCTCCATTTTTCGCAAAAAAGCGTAACGAGCGATGACAGAAGCAAGAGCAACGGAGATGAAGGCCGTCTCCCCCTTCGTCTTAAACGTAATGCCTCTTAGAACTTCTTTTTCGTTGGACAAATAGGAATAATACAGGTTTTCTTGAGCGAATTGATCTTGATAAACATAGGCAGATGGGTGCCTTTTTTTAAGATTCAATAAAACGCGATTATGCATAATCGCCTTAATCTCGTTCATATTGAATTTGCAGTTCACTTCGTCGTTGTATTTGCGGTTATCGAGAGCAAGCTCGCTGTAATCATAATTGTGGATGAGGCTCGGCCCTAGCTCAAGGATTCTTTCATCATTCATTTTTTTACTATCAGTGATGCCAATTTCTTGGAGCTCTTTTACGTCTTCTTGCCTTACGAAAGCGGCGACGACGATAATCGGGCCGAAAAAATCGCCCGTTCCAACTTCATCGCTTCCAATTTGTGGAAAAAGGTTTTTTACGGGGAACGTCGTTTTTTCTTTTTCTTGCTTTTTAGGACATTCTTTGGCGTTTTGGTCCCAAATTCGAGCTTCAGATAATGCGTTTTTCCCCTGGAACATCGCCTTATATTCGCCTTTTTTGTTTTTTGCGTATAGAGATACGGTCACGCCTTCACATTTGATGCAAGAATAAAGGGCGCCATTTCCGTTTGGCGCTTGAAGAGCATCATAAAACGATTTCATTTTCTTCATCGTCTCATCGGTGACACTCAAAATGACGGTTCCTTCGTTTCCCATGACACTTTATTCTATCACTTCTTCCTTTTGATTCGATGATATAATCTTGCCTATGCAAGATATTTACGAAAAATTTGAGTTTCAGAAAATCCGCGATGAAATCGCGAAAATCGCGAGGACAGAGTTAGGCAAACAGAAAGCGAATTCGCTTGTCATGTTCTCTGATTCCTCAAATATGAAGAAAGAATTGAATACGCTAGATGAGATGATTTCTTTGCTTGATCGGTATGGAATACTCCCTTTAGACGTATCGTCTTCTCTTCTTTCCTCGATTTCACTTGCTAAAAAAGGCGGCACGCTTTCTATCGAAGAACTAGAACGCTGCGCTCACGATGTGCTTGAAGCACGCGATATCAGACAATATTTCAAGCAAGTGAGTGATAGCCCAATCCTTCTAGATTATGCTTCTCGTTTTCCGATTCTTGATTTCTTGGAAAAGGACATTCATAAAATCATCGCTCCAGATATGTCGATTTATGATAACGCCTCGCCGAAGCTCAAATCGGTCCGTGCATCAATCATTCGCCTTGAAAACGAGATGAAGAAAAAGCTGGGCTTCATCTTGGATCGGAACAAGCCTTTCTTAAGCGATTCGACATTGACCATCCGCAACGGTCATTATGTTTTGCCTGTCGCAAACGCCTACAAAAACAAGGTGAAGGGGATCGTTCAGGATATTTCTGGATCAGGGGAAACCACTTTCATCGAACCTGATTTGCTTGTTTCCATGAATAACAAAATGATGGAACTACGTAACGATGAACGAGAGGAGATTCATCGTCTTCTCGGCGTTTTATCGGAAGAAGTTGCTGGTTCTAGCGACGCTTTGCTCCAAAATAACGAAATGATTGGCTATCTTGATTTTTTAGAGGCCAAAGCTCTTTATGCGGATAAAACAAAAAGCCATGTTGCTAGATATAGCGAGACTCCACTTATTGATATCCATAATGCAAGACATCCTTTGATTGAACCTTCCAAAGTCGTCGCGAACGATTTCGAATTATCAGAAGACAATCATTTGATTATCATCTCCGGCCCGAATGCGGGCGGAAAGACGGTTGCTTTGAAAACAATCGGTGTTTTGGTTTTAATGTCGCAATGCGGATTAGCGATTCCCGCTAGTGAAGGGCCATCCTTAAGCTATTTCAAGCACATTTATGTCGATATCGGCGATTCACAATCCTTGAGCGATAATCTTTCAACATTCTCTGGGCATATGAGAAATCTCGCGGAGATTCTTTCGAATGTCGGGGGAAGAGATTTGGTACTTCTAGATGAAGTAGGAACAGGAACCTCGCCAAAAGAAGGGGAAGCAATCGCCTATTCCATCATTCTCTTTTTAATGAAAAAGCATGCGTTTACCTTAATTTCTAGTCATTTTGAAGGTCTAAAAGCGTTTGCCTTATCCTCAAAAGGAGTCGCGAACGCCTCGATGATTTTCGATGAAGAGAATCTTCTTCCGACCTATAAACTCAAAATGGGTCTTCCTGGAGAAAGCTATGGCCTCGTTGTTGCAAAGCGGTTCGGTATTCCGGAAGAAATACTTAATGAAGCGAGAAAATACGCTTCTTCTCATGAAAATCTATCCGTGAGCGAAGCGATTCAGAAGCTGTCAGAGGTTTCCCGAAAGGCGGAAGAAGAAAAGCAAAAAGCAATCGAGAAAGAAATCGAACTTACAAAACGTCTTGCCACGCTCGAAAAACGAGAAAACGAACTCGCAAAACGCGAAAAGAATTATTTAAGCGACGTCGAGAAAAAGAAAAATGACCTGCTTGAAGAGTATGAGGAGAAGATGGACCGCATTCTTCGTAGCGTTCAGCGCGAAGATGTGAAGATGCATGAAGTCATTGGCGCTAGGCACAAGCTTATGGATTTGAAGGAAGAGGCGGAAGAGGAACATTATTCCGGCGAAGTCAAAGTTGGCGATTATGTGAACATTCCAAGCGCTTACGCTTCTGGACGCATCAATGCGATATCTGGAAACAAAGTGACCGTCGTCACAAAAGAGGGCCTCTCTTTTCATACGAAAAAAGACAAAGTCATAAGAGTGGAGCCACCGAAAGAAGAAAAAAGACAAGAGACTTCGCCTTTGAAGCTCGACCAAATCGGAATTGGAAAGTCCACACCATTAGAACTTAATTTAATTGGTCAACACGTTGATGAAGCGAAACTCAATTTGGATAAGTATCTTGATGAATGTCGCTACAAAGGGCTAAAGCGCGTGAGGATTATCCACGGATGGGGGTCGGGCGCTTTAAGACGACTTGTTCAAGAATATTGCCTCTCTCACAAAGATTTCATCGCTTCTTTTGAAGGCGCAGACGGCAATGAAGGCGGCGGAGGGGCGACCATCGTTCACTTGAAATGAGAGAACTTAGCGAAAAAATCAAATCACAAATCGCTCTTCTCCCCGATAAACCAGGCGTTTATCAAATGAAAGATGAGAATGACAAAATCATCTATATCGGCAAGGCGAAAAATTTGCGAAAAAGGGTGAGTCAGTATTTTTTACGCCCCCAGTACGGCAAGGTGGAAGCGATGGTTTCTCATGTGGACCATTTTGATTTCATCATTGTCCATACGGATAAAGAAGCCTTTATTTTGGAAATGAACCTCATCCAAACTCATTATCCTAGATATAACATCATGCTCATGGACAATAGTCATTACCCTTATATTGCTGTGAAGCGAGATGACGGTTTTCTAAAAATCAGCAGAAACACGAAAGATAAGCATTATTTCTACTATGGTCCATTTCCTGCTAGTGGCGACGCTTATAAAACCATCAATTTATTAAATTCTCTTTATCCGACTAGAAAATGTAAAACGATGTCGAAAAAGGCATGCCTTTATTATGAACTTGGTCAATGCCTTGCTCCATGCGAAAAAGAAATCGACCCCAAAACAATGACAGATTTATATGAACGGATCAAACGCTTTTTGGATGGTGATATTTCTGATGCCTCCCGTTTGCTTAAAGAAAGAATCAACGCTGCTAGCGAAGAGGAACGCTACGAAGACGCAAAATATTATTACGATATCTTAAAAGCAATCGAAACTACGGTGAGCAAGCAAACCGTCGAAGTGAACAATGATAAGACAAATCGCGATGTCATCGGCATCGCGACGAGGGATAGCTATCTTTGCCTAGCGATTTTGACGTATCGAAAAGGGATACTCCTTGGCAAAAAGGCGCTTGTGGTTCCGATGTTTGGGCAATTAAGCGAACAAGCCCCAGAACTACTCGAAGAGTATTATCAAGATCATGAAATACCAACGGAGATTTCCATTAATTTAGCGGGATTCGACGAAGAATTCTTAAGCGTTTACCCAGAGGCGAGAATCATTCACCCAAAGGAAGGAAGGCTCTTAGAACAAATTGATTTGGCAACTTTGAATGCACGGCAAGGACTGGATTCCCATTTTATGAGCGCGCGCCTCGAAGATGACAAAATCGAACTGCTAGAAAATCTTGGTCATTTATTAAATATTAAAACACCATATCGCATTGAGCTATTTGACAATTCTCATCTTGAAGGATCCAATGCGGTCGGCGCGATGGTTTGCTACATCAATGGTTCTCCTTGCAAAAAGATGTACCGCAAATTCCATCTTTCCGAGGAAGATGCGGGGGATGATTACCATTCGATGAAGGAGGTGACCTATCGCCGCTACAAAAGGCTCAAAGAGGAGAATCTTTCTTTCCCCGATTTGATCCTCGCCGATGGTGGAATTAGCCAAGTCCACGCAACTATAGAAGGATTAAAAGAGGCTGGCGTTGATATTCCGGTTTTCGGTCTATACAAAAACGACCGCCACGAAACAGAAGGAATTATCGATAAAGATGAGAGAGTCTATCCGCTCGATAATCATTCTCCGCTATTCTTTTTGCTCATGCGCATGCAAGACGAAGTACATCGGTTTGCAATATCTTTTCATAAAGAAACGCGCTCAAAAGCGATGAATCGTAGCATTTTCGATGGTGTGAGCGGAATCGGGGAGAAACGGAAAGAGACACTTCGGAAACATTATCCTACCATTGAGAGCCTTGAACGCGCTAGCATAGAGGAACTCACGCAACTACTCCCAATTGACGTGGCGAAAGAATTGTTTCTCAAAATTCAAAAAGAGGCAAAATGACGATGATTGATGATTCTTATTTCTCTAATATAGCTTACGAAGTATTAGCGTCCCCTATTTACGAAAGGCTCAAGTCTTTTTCGGCGCATGGCTCCATTAGCGTTTACGAGCATTCTTTGGCCGTTGCTGAATATGCTTATTTATATGCGAAAAAGAAAAACCTCGATATCGATTACCGCAGCTTAATCCGGGGCGCTTTGCTTCACGACTTTTATTTGTATGATTGGCATCGTAGTGGGGAAGGCCATAAATTGCATGGCTTCCGCCATCCTTTTTTCGCGTTTAGAAACGCCAAAAAGCACTTTGTTATCAATCAAATAGAGTCGAACATCATCCGATCGCACATGTTTCCTCTCGTTTTTTGGTGCTGGCCTCGCTATAAAGAAGCGTGGATTGTGATGAAAAGCGATCGGCACTGCGCTTGGTGTGAGACGTTTAAGAAGAAAGAAAAGATATTGGAAGGAATGATATGAAACGAATTGGCCTCATTTTTGATGTGGATGGAACGCTTTGGGATTCAAGAGAAGTCGTCAGCGAATCTTGGAGTGAAGTGACCAAAGCGTATGGTTTAGGCTCCATAAACGTAGAAGATATGACGAAAACGATGGGCATGCCGATGACAGGAATCGCGGACGCTTTGTTTGGCAATTTAGCAAAAGAGAAGCGCCTTGCCTTATTGAACGAGTGCACTGCTCATGAACTCGTCTATTTAAAAAAACACCCTGGAACTTTATACGAAGGAATGGAAAAGACGCTTTCTTTTCTTAAGGAGCAGGGGTTTCATCTTTTCATTCTTTCGAATGCTCAGCCTGGCTACATCGAAGTGTTTCTCGAAGGGACGAAACTTGGAAAATATTTCGAAGATTACATTTGCTGGGGCGATAATGGCTTCCCAAAAAGCGAGAATATGAAAATCTTATCGACGCGTAATCATCTCGATGAATTCTACTATATCGGCGATACTGGAATGGATGAGAAGGAAGCCAATAAAGCAAATGCCCCCTTTGTTTACGCTAGCTATGGTTTTGGGAAAGCAAACCATCCTTTTTACGTATTGAAGAAGTTTGCTGACTTAATGAATTTCCCTTCTTTTCTTCATTTGTAGCGAAAAGTTTTCCTAACAAGAAAGAAAAAGTGTATATTATTGTTCGCTTGCGCCCGTAGCTCAGCCGGATAGAGCAACAGCCTTCTAAGCTGTGGGTCAGCCGTTCGAGTCGGCTCGGGCGCGCCAAGCGCATCATTGATTGGGTTTCGGAAGAAACCTTTTTCTTTTTTCTCACGGCCCTTGCTTCGTAAAGAGGGGATGACTAAGAGCGTTTTATTGCGTGGGTACAAATTGTCTGTTTCAGGCATCGGTCTCCAATTAGGTATGCCCTCATCGTTGATTTTGATTCAAATTTTCTCTAATTGATTCCTTCGCTTTCTATCAAATCTCTAAAATCCTATAATAGTTGAGTATGAATGACGTAAATAGCAAAAAAACGAACACATCAAGAAATGAGCAAAATCGCTCACAAGGTCAAAATCGCGGTCGGTATGTAGCGGACCGTAGAAACTATGGTCACCAAAACCGTGATAAGGATCGGAACAATAATAATAGGCGAAACAAAGACCAAAGGAACAATCAAAACAACGGACGCAATTCCTTTCAAAGAAACAATAATTACGGTTTCCCACGCATTGAGAATGAACCGAAAGAAGAAAGAACTCCCGTTTTAAATGTAGCAGTGGATGATCATCCACGCGCGATGGTTCTTCCTTTCGACCAAAAAGCGATAGAGGATGTCCGCCCAAGAAAATATACTTCTGGGTTTGAGATTTTCAAAATCCCGATGACACTCGCTCGTTGGCTAACAGCGGACGACTACCTCAATAAGCTAAGCAATGCGACGGGTTTGACATTTTTAGATAAAGTATTTCTCAAGGTCGATGGGGATGCATTAGTGAAGCTCAAGTCTTATAGCGACTCTCGCCTTGCCGATGTTTCTTTAGAAAAAGCAATCCGTCCATTTTATAAATACATGTCCTATTTCGCCTCTTACGCGATTGAAAATAAAACCGCGGTTGTTTTCGATTTATAATCGGTAGTGATGGATAAGTTTGATAAGCATCCATTTGACGCGTTTTATTCATTGGAAAGTGAAATCCTTATTTTGGGGAGCTTTCCTAGTCCAAAAAGTCGAGAAGAAGGCTTTTATTATGGCAATAAAAAGAATCGTTTTTGGGAGATTCTTGCTGCGATTTATAATGAAAAAGTTCCTGATAATATCGAAGAAAAGCAAGCCTTGCTAACAAAACATAATATTGCTTTGTTCGATGCGATTGAATCACTAAGAATCAAAGGAGCGAGCGACGCTTCGATTATTGACGCTAAGCCAAGTGATTTATCTACGCTTCTAGCATCTTCAAGAATTCGCTTAATATGCTGTAATGGCAAAACTGCTTATCGCTATTTCATGAAAGGCGATCATTATGGTGTACCTTTCCTTTGCTTGCCTTCTTCAAGCCCCGCGAATGCGTCATTTTCTTTAGAGAAATTGACCGAAATATGGCGCAAAGCACTTTTAAAGCAATGAAAAACGGCTAAAATGTTTTGCATGGAAAATCGTTCAAAGAAAACAATAGCTATCTTGGCCATCTCGTTGTTATTTCTATTGGCAAGCTGCTCAAAGAGCGGTTCAAGTGGTGGAAAAAAGGCGTGCGATGGCAATGTATGTCATGGTGCGATTGTTGTGAATACGAGACGTTAATATATGGATTCTTTAAAAGACCTTTTTACCAATAAAAAATATGAATCGATTCTTTCTTTGACGGAAGGGAGTCAAGACGGAGAAGCACTTTTTTATCGGGCGAGTGCCCTTTTGGCCCTAGGGAAAAGTAAAGAAGCAATGGAACTTTTTTATACCTATCGAAAAACATTGTTTGCTTATAATCCGCTCGTGACGCTGAAACACAATTTTGAGCTTCGGATTCTCCTTAACGAATTTGACGACGCTTATGCGGATTACGAAGAATTCAAAAATTACCCTTACGTCTCGCAAGAAGTCGAAGAGAAATTAAAGGCTCTCCCCATTTATTTGCGTCAAAAAGAAAAAGAGTCTTTGGCGAGTAAGCCTCTATCCATTGAAGAGGCGAAGAAAAACCTTTCTCATCCAAAGGGGGATTATGAGGCTTTAGCAACACTAGAAGCGATTTCTCATGTCGCCGTTGATCCGTTTTTGCCCGAGATAAAATCATTACTTACTTCGACCATCCATCCCAATGTAAAAACTTATGCGTTCCTTTTGCTCGTCAATTGCAAATACGATGAAGAAGTTGCCTTGGTGAAAGGGAATGCAACCTATCATTTGATACCGAAGAATACAACCCCTCCCTTTGCTGGGCCTATTTACAATGCATTTAAAAGAGACCTTGAATCCTTTGCAAAAGACCCTAGCGTTAGTGGCATCGCTTATTCTTTGTTTAGTGAATATGCCTTGGCTTTATTTCCACTTAGCCCTTTTGATGAAGCAAGCGAGGCTCTTTTATTAGCGACTTTCCTTTCTCTTGCTTTTGATTATTTACAAAACGATAATCATCGCCTTATGAGCGAGCTAGACGTAAAGAAAGAGGAACTTGCTTCTTTCAAAGACAAAGTCTCTTCCCTATTAAATTCTATCCCTCCGCTCTCGGAGTGAACCTTTTCTTCCTTTTCGAGGCAAACTTAAGCGATTTTTGCGTGATTTCTTTTGGCAAAGGCTATAGTCCTAGAGTATACTCTTCCTCGTGAACGTTTTTATTCTCTCTAAAAGAGAGCACATTAAGAGGTAATAAATTATGAAACGCACCATCAAGAAAATCGGCGACAGCAAAATTGAACTCACGGTTGAAGTGGACAAAGACCTTTGGAAAACAGCTCAAGAACGCGCTTTTGACAAAGTGAGCAGCAAAGTCACCGTCAAAGGCTTCCGTCAAGGCAAAGCGCCAAAAGCGATGCTTCGTCAATATACCAGTCAAGAAGCCGTCTTCAATGAAGCGATTGAAGAGGTTCTTAACCCTGTGTTTGCTCAAGCAATCACTGAAGAAAAACTTGAGCCTTTCTTCCGTCCTAATGTTAATGTCACGAAGCTTACTTTCGATGAATTGACCATTGTTTACACCATTGTCACCGCGCCAAAAGCGACGCTTGGTGAATACAAAGGGCTCAAAGCCAAGAAAGTCGCCCCAAGTGTGACTGATAAAGAAGTGGAAGATAGTATCAATAGCCGTCTTAAAGCAAATGCTGAACTCGTTGTAACTGATCAACCAGCGAAACTTGGCGATACGGTTGTCTTCGATTTCTTAGGCAAAACCGCTAACGAAAAGGGTGATATGGTTCCTTTCGATGGTGGCGCAGCCGAGAACTACAGCCTTGAACTCGGTAGTAACCAATTCGTTCCAGGCTTCGAAGATGCGCTTGTTGGCGTGAAAAACGGCGAAAAGAAAACCATCGAAATCACCTTCCCAGAGAACTACGTGAAGGAACTTGCAGGAAAGAAAGCGATCTTCGATTGCACTATCCACGAAGTCAAGGAGAAAAAGGTCCCGGCTTTGAATGACGAAGCAGTGAAAGACCTTGAAATCAAAGACGTCACGACTGTCGATGGCCTTAAAGAATTCGAGAAAACGAGAATTCTCGAAGGAAAAGTCCGCGAAGCTGACAACCAATATTATGCTGATATCGTCAAACAAATCGTCGATGGCACAAAGTATGAAATCGCGGATGAAGTGATTTTAAATGAAGCCGCTGCCTTGGAGAATCAATTCAAGAAACAAATCGAGAACAATGGTTTGACGTTTGAACAATATCTCCAAATCACCGGTGCTAAAGAAGAAGATTTGAAGAAAAATTATAAAGAAGAAGCCGAAAAGAACATCAAAGGCTTCCTCGCGCTTAACGAAATCGCCAAAGCTGAGAAAATCACCGTTACTGATGACGATCTCAAAGCTGAAAGCGAGAAACGTGCCGCTGAATACGGAATGAAAGCGGAAGATATCCTCAAATACATGAATCAAGACAAAGAACGTTGGGCAAGCATGCTCCGCGATCAAAAGATTCACGACTTTATCTTGAGCGTCAGCAAATAAAAATCAATTCATTCGTATTAATATAACGAGTGAAAGGAGGGGCAAACGATGCCAAATAACGAAAATAAACTCACCTTGCCTCTGCTCATCACGCGCGGCTTACTCGTATTCCCTTCTACCTCTGAATCGATCGGGGTCGGCCGTGCTTTTAGCGTACAAGCAGTGGATGAGGCCAAAAAAACCTATAATTCTTTGATTTTCATCACCGCCCAAAAAGATAGCAACCAAGAGGATATCCTTGATCCAAGCAAGGAGTTATTCCTTGTTGGCTCCCTTTGTAGAATTACGGCTTTACTTGCAGGTGACCAAAAGCAAAACGAACAATACGATTTGCGCGTGTACGCAACAAAGCGCGTAAAATTATCGAACATCCGTTTTGAGAACGATACTTATCTTGCCGATGGGGAGATTTTAGAAGATATTTTGGGCGAGAAAAGCGAAGAGGAGCAACTCATTCGCTCCATCGTTGATTTACTCGCGAATAATCCTTCGCTTGGTAGAAGTATCCCTCGTAGCGCTTTGAAAACGCTCGACCGTGGCATTTCGCCAAACGATTTGAGCAATACTTTAGGCGCATATTTACCACTCACCTCTGCGCAAAAAGAGGAGCTTTTATCGACAATCAATAGCAATGAAAGACTTAAGATGATTCTCAATTTGCTCCAAGAGCAGAATGAGATGTCTAATCTTGACAATAAGCTCAACGATACTGTTCGTAGGAGAGCGGAGAAGAGCCAAAAAGAATATTACCTTCGTGAGAAAATGAAGGCGATTAAGGATGAACTTGGAGAAGGGGGATCTGACGAAAATAGCGAAGACGCCATCAAAAAGCGTTTAGAAGAGAACCCATATCCAGAAAACGTCAAAAAGAAAGTCCTTCATGAATTACGTCGCTACGAAATGATGCCGGAAGCGTCTTTGGAAGCGTCTCTTATTATGACTTATGTTGAGACGCTTATGAACGTTCCTTGGTATCAGCACACGGAAGATAATGAAGACCTCGAAAACGCGAGGAAGATTCTCGATGAGGACCATTATGGTTTGAAGAAAGTCAAAGAGAGAATTATCGAATATCTCGCTGTGAAAAAGAGCACAGGCAACCTCAAAGCTCCGATCCTTTGCTTCTACGGGCCGCCTGGATGCGGAAAGACTTCTTTGGGGAGAAGCATTGCTAAAGCGCTCGGACGCAAATTTTTTAAAGCGTCATTAGGCGGTATCAGCGATGAAGCGGAAATCCGTGGACATCGCCGTACGTATGTTGGCTCCATGCCAGGAAGAATTATTCAAGGTATGACGCGCGTAGGCGTGAATAATCCTGTTTTTCTCCTCGATGAGATCGATAAAATCGGTGGAGCGAATTACAAAGGCGATCCTTCTAGCGCGATGCTTGAAGTCCTTGATCCTGAACAAAACACAGCGTTCAATGATAATTTCTTAGAGGAACCATACGATCTGTCGAATGTTTTATTCCTTTGCACCGCGAACTATTTGGAGAATGTGCCCGCGCCGCTGCTTGACCGACTTGAACTTATCGAAGTTCCTTCTTACACCGAACTTGAGAAGATTCAAATCGCAACTGGTTTCTTGATTAAGAAGCAAATGGCTTTTAATGGCGTGAAAGAAGGGGAAATCGAATTCACGGAAGCTGGTTTAAAAGAAATCATCGAATGTTACACCCGCGAAGCTGGCGTGCGTCAATTAGAGCGACTTATTGCTAGCTGTTGTCGGAAAGCGGTGGTTGAAATTTTGCAAAATCCTTCCATCAAAAAGCCAATCGTCATCGATGAAAAACAAGTCCAAAAATACCTTGGGGTTGAGCTATTCGAAGATACAAAGAAAGAAAAAGCGCCTCAGATTGGCGTTGTCACCGGCTTAGCCTATACCGAGTTTGGGGGCGATATCTTGCCAATCGAAGTCACTTATTTTCCAAGCAAGAGCCCATCTCTTGTTTTGACGGGTAAACTTGGCGATGTGATGAAAGAAAGCGCGACAATCGCGCTTGATTATGTGCGAGCCAATGCCGAAAAGTACGGGATTTCGGAGGATTTGTTCAATGAGTACACCATCCATATTCATGTTCCTGAAGGCGCCGTCCCAAAGGATGGACCGAGCGCTGGAGTCGCCATAACGACCGCCATTATCTCTTGTTTAGCGAAAATCCCTGTTGACAATAATGTCGCGATGACGGGCGAAGTCACGCTTCGGGGGAACGCTCTCCCGATTGGTGGGCTCCGCGAGAAGTCGCTTGCCGCATTGCGTAGCGGCATCAAAACGATCATCGTTCCTAAAGAGAATAAGAAAGACGTCTCTGAACTCCCTAATGAAGTGAAGAAAGATCTGAAGATTATCTACATGGAAAATGTTGATGATGCCCTTAAGGTCGCCTTAATGCGCGCTCCGACGCCGTTAGATGACAAAAAAGCCTAGACAATTCTAGGCTTTTTCATTTATAAAACGTATAATTCGAGCATGGCAAAAATCAATTTTCGAAACTGCAAGTTCGTGATTTCCTCTCTCTCCAAGGATTCACGGCCTATAGACCAGAAAAAGGAAATCGTTTTTTTGGGGAAAAGCAATGTCGGGAAAAGCACGCTCATCAATTCTTTGGTTGGGCAAAAAATCGCCTTTAGTTCCAAAAAAGCGGGGAAGACACAATTGCTCAATTATTTTTTGATTGACAATCGGTTTTATCTTGTGGATTCTCCTGGCTATGGATACACCGCTTACGGGAGCAAAAAAGATGAGGTTTTTTCCGAAATGATGGAAACTTATTTCGTGAATCATCCTTTCTTAGCCGGTGTCACTTTGCTCGTGGATTGCCGTAGGGGAATTATGGAAGAAGAAGAGAGCATGATCCATTATCTCTTGAAGCTCAAACTCCCTTTGATTCTCGTTTACACAAAATGCGACACGGTTAGTCAAAAAGAAATGACACTCGCGAAAAAAGAGGCGGACTTATTCCCATCCATAAAAGTCTTCTATAGTGGGAAAAAAGCCGATTATTCTCACTTACGCGCTCTTTTGGCGCAAACGTTTGATTTATAAATATTTCTACCCTTCATCAAAAAGAGGTTTATATAAACAAAGAAAGGATGAAAGAAAATGAACACAAACTGGGATTTGACAAATATTTACGCCGATGAAGCGGATTTTGAGAAGGAAGTAACGCGCTTAAAAGAAGTGCTTACGCCAAAAGTCGCTTCCTTAAAAGGAAAACTTCACACCGAAGAAGGATTCAAAGACTATCTCGACATTTGTCGCGATATTGAATCCTCCGTATCACGTGCATTCGTTTATGCTTCTACCCGGAGCGATTTGGATAAACGCAATACGAAGAATGGAGAGGCACTAAGCCGTATTCAGCTCGCTTACCAAGGCTTTGCAAGTGCAAGTTCTTTCGCGGACCCTGAGATTCTTTCCTTAGGAAAAGAAACCGTCTTCGCTTTTCTCAAGAAACACCCCGAATACGCCGAATTCGATTTGAGTTTCGACCGTCTTTTCCGCGAAGCCGATCACGTTCTTTCTGCGGATAAAGAAAAGCTTTTGAGCGCTTACGCTCCTTTACAAAACAAAGGTGCTGACCTTTATTCGATGCTAGCTGTTGCGGATGGGAAAGAGCACGAGGCGAATTTATCGAATAACGAGATGGCAAAAGTCAGTCAAAACAATTGGGTGAGTCTCGTCTCGAAAGCGGAAAAACAAGAAGACCGTCAAGCGATTTTTGAAGCGCTTTATGAAGAATTTGACGAAAAGAAAAACACCTTTGGTGAAATCTATAACACAACACTTCAAGGAGAGCTTGCGGCGATGAAGGCGCGTGGCTATTCTTCCATTCTTGAAGAACATCTTTATGGAAACAATATCCCTTTAAGCGTGTTTACAAATCTTATTGAAGTGGCAAGCACTCACGTCGAGGCGCTTCATAAGTATTATCGAATTCGCGCGAAGTATCTTGGGCTAAAGAAACATCGCTCTTATGACCGCTTCGTGGAACTTGCAAAGAGCGATAAGAAATATACCTATGAGGAAGCTCTCGAGCTTTTCTATCATTCCATTGAGAATTACAGCGAAGACTATCAAAAGAAAGCGCGTGAAGTCACCAAAGAAGGGTTTGTCGACGTTTATCCTTCTTCGGGGAAAAGAAGCGGCGCTTATTCGACAGGCGGAAATGGCGTCCACCCCTATATTTTGTTGAACTTCAACGGAACACTTGATGACGTGTTCACTTTGGCTCACGAGTCCGGGCATAGTGTGCACACTCTTTATAGCGATGAATCCGAACCCCTTATGAAACAAGGCTATACCATTTTCGTCGCGGAAATCGCAAGCACCTTCAATGAGCACAATTTGCTCGACTATTTACTTGCTTCTGGCGAGTTGGACCGTAATAGCAAAATCGCCTTGCTCCAAAAAGCAATTGATGAGATTGTCGCGACTTTCTACCGTCAAACACTCTTTGCTCAGTATGAATACGAAATTTCCAAACTCGTAGAGAAGGGGGAGCCGATCAATCACGAAGTGCTGTCTGAGGAAATGATTAAACTCTATAAGACTTATTACGGCATCGATATTCGCGAAGAAAAAGTGAAGCCACTTGTTTGGGCCTACATCCCTCATCTTTTCTACACCCCTTTCTATGTGTATCAATACGCGACAAGCTTTACGGCCTCGATGCTTTTATACGAAAACATGAAAGAGAAAAAACCTAGAGCTTTCGATGCATTCGTGGATTTACTCAGAAGCGGTGGCAGCGACTACCCAGTCAATCTCGTCAAGAAAGCGGGAGTTGATTTGACCAAAAAAGATACCTTCCTTGCCGTCACAAAACGCATGGAAGAACTCGTTGATGAATTAGAAAGGACACTTTTCGATGACTCCTCTCGATAAAGATAAGCGGATTTTCGAACAAATCCAAAAAGAGACGAAAAAGCTCGGCGATTTCATCGATAAGTATTCTTTGGAGGAAATCAAAAACAACGCGATTCTCCAGAAAGCGATTTGCTTCGAAATTCTCCATCTATGCCGTTTATACAAGAAACTCGGTGGCCGTTACGCGAAACGCTTTGGTGAATTTCACGATTCGTTGAAAGAATACGCTTCTCTCATTGAGAACGATTCTCTTCCTTTTGATGCGTATGCGCTTATTGCGAAAGTGAAAGAACAGTTGCCTTTCTTATCAATGCGTGTTGAAAAAATCATGATGAGTTTGTAATTTCCGCTCTTATTGCTTGCAAAAAGGCATTTTGGCAACGAAAATATGCTCTTTGCTTCTTGGCTGAGCAATGACAAGGAGATAAACAATGAATGATAGTCTTCTTCAAATTAACAAAGACATCCTCGATTCGTCGAATACGCTGACGAATTTCGCTAATAGCATTCTTGCTCACTTTGGCGTCAAGCCGTTTCATTCCACGATTAGGGAAGTGGATGAGGCGATAAAAGGGCATAAGAAGATTGCGGTTTTCCTTTTTGATGGAGCAAGCGAATACAATTTGTCTCTTTATCCAAACACGACACGGTTTATTCGCTCTCACAAACTCAAAACGATTCATTCCGTGAACCCGGCGACGACTGTCGCGTGCACGACCGCGTTTTTAAGCGCTCGCTTCCCAATCGAAACGGGATGGCTCGGTTGGAGCTTGAATTTCCCTTCTTTTGGCCCTGTCGATGCCTTTACGGGAAAAGGATCTTATGATAAAAAGCAACACGATCCCGATCTCATGAAGAAGACGGCCCCTTATGAAAGCATTATTTCTTTGCTTCAGAAAAATGGGGTTCACGCGAAAGCGTCATTCGAATATCCTGTTGAAAACGAAGAAGGGCCTAAGACGCACCGCGAAGCGGTCAAACAATACACCTCTTTTTTCAAAGAAGGTGGTGAATTTCTCTATGGCTATTTCAAAAATCCCGATAAAACGCTCCATGATCATGGCGAAAAATCTTGGCATGCTTGGTGGGAATACAAAAAAATCGTGTGGTTCTTGAAGCGCTTTACGAAAAATAATCCTGACGTTATTGTGTTCAGCTTCGCAGACCACGGACTCATCAACGTCCGTTACGATGACCTCAGCGACTATCCAGATTTAGAAAGCTGTCTTTCCTATCCGATATCTCTTGACGCAAGAATTCCTACTTTCTTCGTAAAAAAAGGAATGGAGGAACAGTTTGAGAAAGCGTTTGAGAAGCATTTATCGAAAGATTTCCTTTTGCTAAAAAAAGAGGAAGCGTTGGCGAACCATTATTTTGGAGAGGGGAAAGAAAGCAAAGCTTCTCTCTCTTTCCTTGGCGATTATATCGGCGTTGCCAAAAACAATACTGTCCTCAAAGAATATTTCGGAAAAAAAGATGAACATCCTCTCAAAGCTCATCACAGTGGCGCTAGCGCGGAAGAAAAGAACATTTTGCTCGCCGTTTATAACCGATAATTCGTTTTTCCTAGAAAAAGAAAAAGGCGCTCTTTATAATTGAACGGGCGTCAATGAAGTAGAGGGATTCGCCTTATTCTAGCAAAGTGAGCTCGCGATCGTGAGAAAGAGCCTAGAAGAAACGATGAGTCGCTATGGAGATGCGGTAGCAGGCCTTAACGCAAATCGAGTGCAAGATTCATTCTTGAACTAAGGTGGTACCACGCTAGTAGCGCCCTTAGATTGGGCGCTTTTATTTTGGAGGAATAATATGCTCGACAAACATTATGATCATAACAAAGTGGAAGAAGGAAAATACGACAATTGGGTAACAAAAGGATATTTCACCGCGGGTGATTTGTCCAAGAAACCATTTTCCATCGTTATTCCGCCACCCAATGTCACTGGAAAACTTCATTTGGGGCATGTTATGGACACGATTCCTGATGACATCATTTGCCGTTACAAGAGAATGAAGGGATTCGACGTTTTATGGGTTCCGGGTACTGATCACGCGGGTATTGCGACCCAAGCAAAAGTTGATGCGCTCCTGAATATAGAAGGAAAAAGCCGCTACGACATCGGACGAGAGGCTTTCTTGGAAGAAGCTTGGAAGTGGAAAAAAGAGTATGCTTCTATCATTCATACGCAATGGGCAAAGCTCGGACTATCAGTCGATTATTCGCGAGAACGTTTTACGCTAGATGAAGGACTTAACGAAGCCGTCCGTCATGTTTTTGTGGCTTTATATAAAGAAGGGCTCGTTTACCAAGGCGAGAAAATCATCAACTGGGATCCAGTGATGAAAACCGCCCTCAGTAATATCGAAGTCATCTATCAAGACGATCCCGGTGAGTTCTATTATTTCGCCTATGATGTGGTCGGGAGCGATAAAAAACTTGTGATTGCGACAACACGTCCTGAGACGATGTTTGGCGATACCGCTGTTTTTGTCAATCCTAGTGACGAACGTTATAAGGATTTCGTTGGAAAACAATGCGTGAATCCTGCAAATGGTGACATCCTTCCGATTATGGCGGATGAATATGTCGATAAAAGTTTTGGCACAGGCGTGATGAAATGCACTCCTGCTCACGACCCGAACGATTTTGCTTTGGGTAAGAAATACGGCTTTGCATTTATCAAGGTGCTTGACGAAGAAGCCAAAATGAATGAAAAAGCGGGCAAATATAAGGGGATGGACCGTTACGAATGTCGCAAAACACTTGTCGAAGATATCCGTAAGAGTGGACATTTGGTCAAAATCGAAAAGATGATGCACAATGTCGGCCATAGCGAAAGAAGTGGCGCTGTTGTTGAGCCGATGCTTAGCAAACAGTGGTTTGTGAAAATGAAGCCGCTTGCCTCCCGTATTCTCCAAGAGCAAAAAGGGAAAAACAAAGTTAATTTCATTCCAAAACGTTTTGAAAAAGTTCTGACGCGTTGGATGGAAAATGTCGATGATTGGTGCATTTCTCGTCAACTTTGGTGGGGTCATAGAATCCCAGCTTACTATAATAAAAAGACGGGTGAAGTCATCGTGAGTGAGACTGCGCCGAAAGATCTGGAGAATTACCATCAAGACGAAGATGTTTTAGACACCTGGTTCAGCAGCGGCTTATGGCCCTTTGCCACACTTGGTTGGCCAAATGTTGATTCCAGTGACTATCAGCGCTATTTCCCAACCGACGTTCTTGTTACAGGCTATGATATTATCTTCTTTTGGGTCAGTCGTATGATGTTCCAATCCTTCCATTTTACGGATAAAGCTCCCTTCAAAGAAGTCGTCATTCATGGTCTTATCCGCGATGAGCAAGGAAGAAAGATGTCTAAATCTTTAGGGAACGGTATCGATCCGCTGGATGTTATTGCGAAATACGGCGTTGATGCATTGCGTTATTTTATTTCTACCAATAGTACGCCTGGGCTTGATATGCGCTATAGCGATAGTAAAGTCGTCGCCGCGAGCAATTACCTCAACAAAATTTGGAATAGTTGCCGCTATGTCGAAATGGTGACGGGGGAGAATTTCGAACCGAAAGAGATTTGTAAGAAAGAACTATCCGTCCTTGACGCATCGATTCTTGACCGCCTAGAAAGAACCATTAAACAAGTGACCGCGAAGATGGAGAAATACCAGTTCGGCCAAGCCTCCACAATTCTTTATAATTTTGTCTATGACGATTTCTGCTCCTCTTATTTAGAAATGAGCAAAGTCGCGCTTCAAAATGGCGGAGAAGAAGCGGAAGTCACCAAAAACGTCCTCTTCAAGGTCATGAAGGAAATTATCCTTATGATTAGTCCTTATGCGCCATTTGTAAGCGAGGAGATGTATTTGTCACTTCCAAAACACCTTGAGAGTATTTGTCTTGAAACTTATCCTCTTTATGACCGCTCCTTATTGAACAAGAAGGCGAGCGAAAAAGTAGCAGTTCTCGACGGCATGATCCGCGATATCCGCAATTACAAGAGTTCAAACGGCATCGCACCGAATAAAGCGGTCCGTTTGGTGATATCGCCGTCCGAGCCGTTCAAAGGGGCTGGCGCTTTATTAAAGCGTTTCTCTTTTGCGAGTAATATCACGATTTCTTCCACTCCTTTGGAAGGCAATCCTTTCTTCTATGACGGTTATACTTTGCTTGTTGAGGAGGATATCGACAAAGAGGCACTTAAGGCGAAACTTCTTGTCGAAAAAGAGCGACTCTCCTCCGAAATCTCCCGTGGGGAGAAAATGCTTTCCAACCCTGGCTTTATGAAAAAAGCACCTGCTGAGAAAGTGAAAGCGGAGGAAGATAAGCTCGCGAAGAATCGTTCTTTGTTTGATAACGTTGTGCAAAAGTTACAAACATTGTAAAGATTTTGACCTATTTTTGCAAAAAGCCTTCTTTTGCTCCTATAGATGAGTGAAAGGAGGTTTTCTTTTATGAAGGGAAAACCATTATCGATGGCAAGCAAAGCGGAAATCGTCCCAGGCGAAGCCATCACCCTCACAACAGTTTTGGCAATTATGTCAATCGCCATCGTCGCTGTCGTCGTTTATCGCTTGTTCATGAGCAAAAAAGGGTCGTTAAAAATGCCGGGTGGTTGGGGCTTTACCTGGAATTAATGAAGATAAAAGAATTATCCATCCATCAAAGACCACGGGAAAAAGCACGTGCTTTCGGTTTAGAAAAGTTAAGTGATGAAGACCTCCTCGCTCTTTTCATTCAGAAAGGAGTAAAAGGGGTAAATGCACTTGAAATCGCTCATTCTTTGCTCTCGACCTTTCGAGGTTTCTCTGGCATTTTCCAAAGCGGAGTCTCTTCTTTGTCCCTTTTCCCAGGGATTGGGGGAACGAAAGCCATTGAGCTTTTAGCGCTTGGGGAAATCGCAAAAAGAGCGGCAAAAGAAGCGTTGCCTTCAATCTCAAAACCAAGCGCCGCTACGTTATGGAATACGTACGCGCCATCTTTAGGAAACATGGGGAAAGAGTCACTACTTTTGCTGCTTTACGGGAAAAGAGGCGACTATCAAGGAGAAAGGCTTCTTTCACTTGGCACGGAAGATTCCTTGCTTGTTTCGCATAAGCTGATTCTTCGCGAGCTTCTTCAGACAAACGCGTATTCTTTTTGCCTTCTACACAATCACCCAAGCGGTGATCCGCTTCCGAGTAAAGGGGAGATTACGGATACACTTCATCTGAAACAAGAAGCGGAAGAGCTTTCGCTTTTCTTGCTTGATCACATTATCATATGTAAGAATCGTTATTTCTCCTTCGCTTCCCATGATTTGCTGTCTCAAGAGAGGTCGTGTCGTTAAATGATTTCTCGTGGCTATCATTTTTCCTAGATAAGCGGATAATATGAGATACAAATAGAGAAGAGATAACTTATGAAATCGACCACAAAAATCATGTACACAATTGGGCTCATATTGAATGCTGTTACAGCCCTTATTCTCTTATTTTTTGTTGTGATGTTTGGTACTTTGATGAATAACCAAGTTTTTTTGGAAGAACTTGTGAGAACAGATACTTCTGGAGTGATCTCTTCAATAGAAATCGCTTCTTCTGTCATGCTCCTAGATCTTGTTCTTTTCATTGTTGTTTTTGCCGTTAAGTTAATCACGATTGTTATTGGCATATTGGGAATCAAACTGACAAACAAAGATACGTCGAAACAAAGCGCTTTCCATATCGTTGCGATTGTTTCTGGCGCGCTCACTTTTGAACTCTTTTACATTCTTGGCGGTGCATTTGGGCTCCAAGGGGTTAGCAAGAAAGCACAATGATTTTTTCCTTGGAAAGAGAAGCGTTTTCGTTCCTCTAGTCGATTTCGCAACGTTTTGCTTGCGTTAGTTAGAATAACTAAGTATATTAACTATCGTTGTTGCCCTTCTTTTGGGCTACAACCGCATTGAAACGGCAATTGAAAGTCATGAAAGTGCGCCGTAATAGCGAGTAATTAGCCATAGGAGGAAGAAGCATGTACGCCATTGTTGAAACTGGTGGAAAGCAAGTCAAAGTTGCTGTTGGTGACAAAATCTACGTCGAAAAACTCGATGCAGAAGCTGGCAAAGAGGTAACTTTAGACAAGGTTCTCTTCGTCGGCGGCGAGAAAACGGTCGTTGGTAGCCCATATGTTAAAGGCGCTAGCGTCGTTGCCAAAGTCGAAAAGCACGGCCTTTCCAAAAAGATCACCATTTACAAGTACAAGAGCAAGGCCAACGAACGTAAGACCATCGGTCATCGTCAACCTTACACTTGCTTAGTGGTCAAAACCATTAACGCCTAATGATTAAGATTCAAGTTACCTATAAAAATAATCAATTCGAAAGCTTAGCCGCGAAAGGGCATGCCGAGTTTGCTCCGGAAGGAAAAGACATCGTATGCGCTGCGGTGAGCGCTATCATCGAAGGCGGGGTGCAATCCCTAACTGATGGAGATGGAGCGTATCGCTTAAGAATAAATAAAGGGGATCTTGAATTAACGAGGCTCGCTCCAAAAATGAGTGAGCATGATGAGATTGTATTAGAAACAATTCTCGTCCAACTAGAAAGTGTCGCATGTGTATCAAACGATTACGTGCAGCTAGAAAGGAAGCAAAAATGAAATTTGTTATCGATTTACAGCTCTTCGCTTCCAAGAAGGGCGTCTCGAGCACCAAAAACGGCCGTGATAGCGCCGGCCGCAGATTAGGGGCCAAAGTCGGTGATGGCCAAAAAGTCCTTGCTGGTAACATTCTTTACCGTCAACGCGGAACGAGAATCAAAGCTGGCGAAGGGGCAGGGCTAGGCGGAGATGACACCATCTTTGCTCGCATCGACGGCATTGTGAAATTCGAACGCGTTGGCAAAACGGGGAAAAAGATTTCCGTTTACGCCGCCGAAGCGAAATAATCACGTAGAATTGCGGCCCTGCAAAAAGGGCCGCTTTTTGTTCATTTATCATCGTCAAAAAAAGAAATTCGTGTCAGGAAGGTCATCGTCGCAATATGAAGTTATCCATTATTTTGCCTGTCCGTAATCAAACGGAGAAATTACTCAGAAATCTCAAAGAGAAAATCATTCCTTTTTATGATAAAGAAGGCATTGTTTACGATATTCTTGTTGAAAGTGACGGTTCAAACGAAGAAGAAGAGAAAAAATTGGACGAGGGCCTAAAGGAATTGCCTCTTCAAGTGAAACACATCCCGTTTGAAGATCGGCGTGGGAAAGGATATGCCGTCAAGCGCGCGATTCTGTTTTCTGATGCTGATTATGTCTTGTTCATGGACGCGGATTTATCTACGGATTTGTCCGCTTATGATGAAATCAAAAAGTGTCTTGGAAAATATGATGCATTTATCGGAAGCCGCGATGCGAAAGGATCTCATATTTTAGAGAAACAAACGTTTGTCCGCCGCCTTACCCATTGGGGGAGCAAAACGCTTATCAAACACAAGTTCCACCTTCGTGGTATTACCGATACCCAATGCGGGTACAAAATGTTTCGCTCTGACGTTGCAAAATTGATGGCAAAGCATCAAATTATCGATGGCTTTGCGTTTGATGTTGAATACGTTTATTTCCTTTCCTTGAATGGCTTTTCCATTAAAGAAATTCCCGTAACTTGGAAGAATGATGCGGATAGTAGCGTTTCGCCGCTTCAAGCATCGATTCGCTTTTATAAAGCCCTTCGACTCATCAAGAAAAATAAAAAGAATTACTTATTGAGCAAAGAAGAGCGCGATTCGCTTCATAAAAAGGGGGCAAAATGATATGCTGATTGACCGTTGCGTTATTGAGGTACGTAGTGGAAAAGGTGGCGATGGAGCCATCTGTTTTCTCCATGACAAAAATAAGGAATTTGGTGGTCCTGATGGTGGAAATGGCGGGAGAGGTGGAAGCGTCTACCTCGTTGCAAAAAGCAATATTAATACCTTATATAACTTTCGACATTCTCGCTTGATAAAGGCAATGGATGGCGGCAAAGGCGACAAAAAGATGATGACGGGTTTTTCCGCGCCAGACGTTGTTGTCGAAGTGCCAGCTGGCACGGTGGTAAGCGATGAAAAAACAGGAAGAATTCTCGCTGATTTAAAAGCGGATGGTGATCGCGTTCTCATTGCCAAGGGCGGGCGAGGAGGAAAAGGAAATGCTGCTTATAAGACTTCTCGAAATCGTGCGCCACGCATTGCGGAAAATGGCGAAGCTGCCGAGAAAAAACGCATTGTTCTTGAACTTAAAATGGTTGCTGATGCAGGCTTAATTGGACTTCCAAGCGTTGGAAAGTCCACATTCTTAAACGTCGTAAGCAAAGCGAACGTTCCTACCGCGGATTATCCTTTTACTACGCTAATACCCAACCTTGGCGTCGTGAATCTCGACGATGGACGCTCTTTCGTTTTGGCGGATATGCCAGGTCTTATTCAGGGGGCCCATGATGGGAAGGGGTTAGGAATTCAATTCCTTCGTCACATCGAAAGAACGAAAGTGCTCATTCATCTCGTCTCTATGAGCGGGGAGCGCGATCCAATTGAAGACTACAAAACGATTCGAAAAGAGCTTGAATCGTATGGAGCTCGCTTAGTGGAGCGTCCAGAAATCGTTGTGGCGAGCAAAATGGATAGCGAAGGCGCAGCTGAAAGAAAGGCATATTTCGACAAAGCATTGGGAGTTTCTTCTCTTCCTCTTTGTTCTCTTACCCATGAAGGCGTAAAAGCCATCATTTATAAAGCAAAAGAACTGATCGATGTTACTCCTTCTTTCTCGCTTAAAGGAATGGAAAAACTTGATAGCATCAAGGTTTATGATGGCCATGAAGAGGAAGGTCCACTTTTCAAAATTGTACGCATTGGAAAACATGAATGGTCCGTGGAAGGCGAAAAAGTCCTCACCCGCGCAAATCGTATCAACACGCATGAAGAAGAAGGGCTTGCTCTTCTTGTGAAATATCTTGATTCTATCGGCGTCGAAAAAGCGCTTCGTCAGGAAGGCGTCGCGGAAGGAGACATCGTTCATTTAGGTGATTACACCTTTGAATATAGCGAGTGAATGAATAAAGGTTCATAATATCGAAGAATGAAAAACGAATATCCTTACTTAAATTCGGTATTTATCGCTGCTTTGGCATCTGTGTTCGGCTTCCTTCTTTGTATTTTGTTTTTGGTGGTGAAATAAATGGGAATCTTTTATCAAATTAAAGGAAAAGTCATCGCGCTTAATGAAGATAGTCTTGCGCTCGATGTTAACGGCATCGCTTTTGAGATTCTTTCTTCGCGCCCACTTGATTTCTCCTTGAACCAAGAAGTGGCATTACTCATCCATGAAGTGATTGCTGAAGACGATCATTATCTCGTCGGCTTTTCCACCAAAATCGAAAAAGATGCTTTCTTGTCTCTTATTTCCGTGAAAGGAATTGGGCCGAAAACGGCTTTGAATGCCTTAAAAGCGACAACGCCAGATTCCTTATTTAAGGCAATCGAGAGCAATAATACATCTTATTTGAAGAAACTTCCGGGAATCGGACCGAAAGCGGCTGCTCAAATCATTTTGGATTTACGAGGCCAATTGACGTCAATGGATAAAAAAGGCAACGCAAAACAATATGATGAAGTCAAAGCGGCGCTAAAAACGCTTGGCTTCAAAGTAAAAGACATCGACGATGTTTTGGCTTCGATTAATGAGCCAGATGCCACAAACGAAGATATATTGCGCCTTGCTCTTCGTAAGCTCGGAAAGGGATCGAAATGAAAGAAGAGAGACTTTTAGACGCGCGTAAAGAAGCGGATGAAGCGTCGAGCGAAATCAGTCTTCGCCCTAAAACGTTACGAGAATACGTAGGTCAAGAAGAACTAAAAAAGAACTTGAAAATTTTTATCGGCGCTGCGAAAAAAAGAAATGAAACACTCGATCATGTCTTGCTTTATGGGCCGCCAGGCTTAGGAAAAACAACGATGGCTTATGTCATCGCCAACGAAATGGGCGGGAAAATTCGAACTGTGAACGGCCCTTCTATTGAACGAGCTGGGGATTTGGCCGCTATTTTGAGTGAACTAGAGCCTGGTGATGTTTTATTTATCGATGAAATCCATCGACTTCCCCGCGTTGTTGAAGAAGTCCTTTACGGGGCGATGGAAGATTTTACTTTATCAATTCTTATCAATCGTGATGGAGTTTCCAAAGCGATGAATTTGCCTCTTCCTCCTTTCACACTCGTCGGAGCAACAACACGCGCTGGCGATTTATCTAATCCTTTGCGCTCTCGTTTTGGCATTTCCGCCAAAATTGATTTCTATAAGGAAGATGAATTGGCACAAATCATTGAAAGAACTTCCAAAGTTTTTGGTACTTCCATTTCTGATGAAGCCAAAAAACTCTTATCTTCGCGCAGCAGGGGTACTCCGCGTATTGCGAATCGCCTCTATAAAAGAGTTCGTGATTTTGCCAATTACGAAGGTAAAACAAACATCGATAAAGAGTTAACTTTGTCGGCTCTATCCGCGCTTAAAATCGATGAGCTCGGTTTAGACGAGGTCGATATTAAGTACCTTTCGACGATAATTAACCGCTTCCATGGAGGCCCTGTTGGCTTAGAGAGCATTGCTAGCGCGATTGGAGAAGAAATTACAAATTTAGAGGACGTTTATGAGCCGTATTTAGTGATGACTGGGCTCGTTAATCGTACACCACGGGGCCGTATCGCCACAGAAAAAGCGTACGCTCATTTGAAAATCGCCCATCAAGGAACGCTTTTTTAATTCTTCTTTAGAAGAAATTGCTTCCGTAAATCATCGCATTGTTGTATTGTATTCGTTGCGTATTCGCGAGAATTTTTATCGTGTACGCTTCTCAGGAGGTACCTCCCATCTATGCGTCGTAAAATTGGATATTGTTTATTTACAGGCAGCCTAATCCTTGCTGCAGCCGCTTTAATCGGGCCAACCGTTACGGGACTTGATACGGATTTGACTTATGGTTCTGGACGTGAACTCGTTTTCAAAATTTCGAAAGCGGACACAACTTACCAAGGTGTTAAAACCGATGATTACGTAGAACAAGACGATCCCGATGCGGTGGATCTTGTCGGCAGTGAGATGGAAACCCGCTTAAAGAATTGGGGTGTTGAAGCGGAAGTCGTCAAAGAAGGTTATGACACGGTTCGCGTGAAAATCAGAAGCCCAAAAGACGATGACACCGAATATCAATATATTGAGAACTATCTTGCGTTCAGTGGCGGTTCTTTCACGGTTGGCGCATCCATTGACAACACGGAAGATTATGAAAAAATCCGTGATGATAAGTGGGAAAACCCGTTCAAAGAAAAAAGCGCGCGCATCGAATATATTTCGACCAATTCTGGCAGTGTTCCAGCCGTTGTACTTCCACTAAAGGAAACGGAAAAGCTAAGAGGGGAAGATGGCGCATTCAATTCTCTTGTCAAATATTGCAAAGACAACACTAAAGAAGCAAATGAATCGGAAGGGACACAAGCTTCCAATTGCTACCTGGTTGTTTGGGCAAATAAACAAGAAGGGGATTCTTATTCGAAAGTGGAATCTTCCGATGAGAATTATGATTTGAACGTCGCCAAGCGTTTGATTTTCGCGGAGCCTGGTTCTGAAGCATGGTTCCAAGAAAAAGACGAGGATGATAATTACACGGAATTCCAACTTATCCCTTCTAGCGCGGCCATCACGAGTGAAGGCTACGATTCTTCGAAAGCGGGTGCAGCTTATAAAGCCGCTTTCTATTATATGAATCTTTTGAATGCCTCTAGTTATAGAAACATGGGCGTTAATGGCTATGATGTCACATTTGCTTTTTCATCTGACACTGTTGCCACTGCGGAACCTCTTTTGCGTTTCGCTTCTTGGAACGTTCACCCAAATTTCGGTGCAACATTCATCGCTACCGCTATCTCGCTTTGCTTTTTAGCGGTCCTTCTTGTTAGTTTCTATCATCTTGGAGCGCTTGCTATCTTATCCAATGTCGCAGTTGCCTTAATGAGCAGTCTGCTCTTATTTTCCTATTTCGGCGCGCAATTTGGAATTGGCGCTTTGGTCGGTCTTTCTTTGGTTTCGATTTTGACTGCTTTTGGCGGCGTTTATTACTTTACGAAATTCAAAGAGCAGGTCTACCAAGGAAGATCCTTGCGGAAGTCCCACGAAGAGGCGATAAAGCGTTCTTTGTGGCCTACGATTGATGCTGGAATCATCGGTATCATCATCGGTTTATGCATCTATGGTTTTATCCCAAGCGTGACTGGTAAATTAGGATTGATGCTCGTTTTGGGTTCCTTTTTTGGCACCCTTTCGAACTTGCTCATCCTTCGCTTGGAAGGATATCTTCTTGCAAATGACGCCGATGTCGAAAATCATTATGGCAAGGTCTACAACATCGCGACGAAGAAAGTTCCAAATCTCGCGAAGGAGGAAAAACCAACTTATTTCGGTGCTTTTGCGATGAAAGATTTCGCGAAACATTCTAAATTGATTTCCATTGTTTCCGGATTAGTGCTTGTCGCTTCCCTCGTCGGAATTGGCACGTTCACAAGTATCAATGGCAGTGCATATAACTACGCGAACGCTTATAGCGATTCCACAGTTAGTTATATTGAATACCGCGTTGATAATGGCTCTCCGCTTCTTTCTTTGTCCGATGAAGCGGACCTTCAAGAAAAAATTCTCGATCATATCTATCTTGTTGAAGATGGCGAAACGAAGAATCTCGCTTATTCCGATGTGTCATTAGAGAAGAACACGGTCTATTATTCGCAAGACGAAAAGAAAATCGATGTGAATTATTATATCGTGAAATGGGCCAACCATTTCGAAGTAGGCTCTAATGCCAAAGAATACAGCTTTGTTTTGAAGTTTAATGGCAATGAAACCGCGCTCAATACAGATTTTAATGACGCTTTGACCCAAGCTGTGCACGAAGTTGTCGCCGATGGCGCTTACGTTTCCACGAAAAATGTCGTTGGCCAGGCTGGTCAGCCAAGCCTTGGCAGCATCTGGTTAGGTCTTGGCGTTGGCTTAGCGATAGCGACCGTTTATATGGCGATTCGCTACCGCTTATCAAGAGGTATCGCAAGTGGCTTGCTCGCAACGGGAGTTGCTGCCATTACGATGGGCTTCTTCTCCTTAACGCGCATCGTTGTCACCCCGTTGGTATCCGTTGCAGGAGTCAGCGCCGCTCTATTATTCTTCCTTGCTTCGCTTTTCATCCTCGCGAAAGAAAAAGAGCTCGCACGTGATTCTCGCGAAAAAGACAAAGATTCCTTAGCTTTCAAGACTCTCTGCTTATCTAGCGCCAATTCACAAGCGGCGGAAGCAGTTATTGCCTTCGTCTTTGTGAGTGCCTTCTCCTTCCTTTGGTACATGGGCTTTATGCCAAGTGTTTGGACGATGATTTATCTAGGAATTATGATCGGAATCATTATTGCATGCATTGTGGTTCTCACTCTTTTATCCCCAACGGCGATTCTCTTCGCTCGTGGCTTATCACGCATTCATATCTCCATCAAGCCGAAGAAGAAGGAGGCCGTTACGCCGACGGGACGCAGAAGAAATGCCGAACCCGAAGAAGCGATATTCATCGGAATTAACGATTGATGGCTACTTTCAAGGAAAAACTGAAAGAATATTACGAACTTGACGAGGATGCTTTCGAAAAACGAATCAAAGCACCCTCGTTTTCTTGTTTGCCTGACATTTCTTCTTTCCCTTGCGTTCAATGCGCGATCGAACGTTTAAAACGCGCGAAAGAAAAACAAGAAAAAGTTCTCATTTATGGCGATTATGATTTCGATGGGATTTCCGCAACGACGATTCTTTATAGAGCGTTGCTTCGGTTTGGTATCCAAGTAAGCTATTATACGCCAAGCCGTTATTTGGATGGGTATGGCTTGAATGAAGAAAACGTTACGCGTATCGCAAAAGCAGGGTTTCGCTTAATTTTCACCGTTGATAATGGTGTGAGTGCAGTGGCAGCGATTCAAAAAGCGGCGAGTCTAAATGTGGAAACGGTTGTTCTTGATCATCACGAATATGAAGAAGCACCTGTTCCCATTGTGACGTTGATTCATCCAAAAACAGTGGGTTTATCTTCACCAAACGTGTCTGCTGGATTCCTCTCTTATTTATTTGTTCGCGCTCTCCTTCGAAAAGAAGACGATTATTTACTTATTTTAGGCGCAACAAGTTTATTGAGCGATGCGATGCCTCTTGTTTCTTATAATCGAGAGACCGTGAATCTTGCGTTGCGCCTTTTAAACCAAAGGAAACCGATGGCTTTTGCACTTTTATCGAGCAAACAAAACTTTTTCGCTTCCACGCTACAAATGGAAATCATCCCAAAAATCAATGCGGTTGGACGCATTGAGACGAATACGGAAACCAATCGAGTTGTCCGTTATTTTTCAAGCGAAGATCAAAATGAGAAACGGATGCTCGCAGAATACCTTTCCCGCGTGAACGAAAAGAGAAAAAGTCTTACAAAGAAAGCTGAGGAGGGGATTCAAATACAAAACGAGGCCGAATCCATTTTTGTTATTACCGATTTACCCGAAGGACTCAACGGACTTCTTGCCAGCCGTCTTCTGAATGAATACGAAAAGCCGGTCGCTGTCTTTTCTCCTTCTAGTAAGGATCCTTCCATTTATGTGGGTAGCATTCGTAGCAAAGAGGGATTCGATGTCATTAAGGCGCTACAAGGAAATAGGGCACCTCTCCTTTCTTCCGGAGGGCACGAATTCGCTGGTGGTGTCAGCGTGAAAAAAGAGGATTTGTCTCTTTTCCAGAAAGATTTCGAATTTGCTGCGTTAAAACATCATTTAGAGAAAAAAGAAAAGAAAACGATTCCTTTGTCGAAAGAAGACTGCACTTGGGAAAACTATTTGCTTCTACAGTCTCTAGGCCCTTTTGGAAATGAAAACGAGGCTCCGGCGTTCGCTTTATCCATGAACACGAGCGAATTAACTTTTACAAAAGATGGCAAATATTTATCGACAAAAATCGGCGTTAACACAAGACTATTTTCGTTTCAATACGGAATTCAACATTTTTCCGAGAAAGAAAAAGTGACTTTCCTTTGCCACATGGACGCGAATGAATGGAAAGGAAGACTCTCTTTGGATTTGTTAGCCGATGAGATAAAAAAAGAAACGTAAGTTGATTCTTACTTTCTAGCCTATGCGCTTATGCGCGCGAAATGTGTATAATATTCTTTATGGAAGAAGTTGAAAAGAAAGCACTTGTGCCCAATGGGGGGTATCCCATGCATTCCTTCCAAGACGTGAAGGATCTTTTCTATACTTATATTCATAACGAAGTTGATCGAAAACTAGTCGAAGACGCGTATTTGTTCGCGAAAGAGAAGCATAATGGCGTGACTCGTAAATCCGGTGAACCATACATTCAGCATCCACTTGAAGTCGCTTATATTTTAGCTTCTTTACAAGGCGGCCCAGCCACTTTAGCGGCTGGTTTTCTTCATGACGTTGTCGAAGATACGGACACAACGATCGACGATATCAAACAACGTTTCGGCGAAGATGTCGCCTTCTTGGTTGATTCGCTTACCAAAATCCAACGCATGAAATTATCACATCGAAGCGAAATGGATTTCGAAGCGGAAGACCATCGGAAGATATTCTTGGGCATGGCCAAAGACGTGCGTGTCATTTTGGTAAAGCTCGCAGACCGCTTACACAACATGAGAACGCTTCAAAGTCTTTCTCCTGACCGTCAAAAAGCGCTTGCGAGAGAAACACTCGACGTTTTTACGCCAATTGCTCATCGGCTTGGTATTTATACAATTCAAAGCGAATTAGAAGACCTTTCTTTGAAATACCTTGAGCCAGAAAAATATGAATCCATTTTGCATTTGCTCAACGAGCGTGAGAAAAACCGCCAAGAATCTCTCGAATCGCTAAAGAAGCGTATTGCGGATATTCTTTTCGAGAAAAAAATACCATTTCGTATCGAAAGCCGCGTAAAAAGTATTTATTCAATTTATCGAAAAATGTATTTAAAACATTATGATTTCGATGAAATTTTCGATGTTTTGGCAGTTCGTATCATCACGGAGACCGAACTTAATTGCTATGAGATTCTTGGAATCATTCATAGTACTTATAAACCAGTTCCTGGCCGCTTTAAAGATTATATTGCGATGCCGAAACCGAACATGTATCAATCTCTCCACACAACAATTGTCGCGGGAGATGGAAATATCTACGAAGTGCAAATCCGTACCAAAGAGATGGATGAAATTGCCGAAACGGGAGTCGCCGCCCATTGGCGCTATAAAGAAGGAAATCACTATAACGCCAAGTTAGAGCAGCAAGATATCGAAGAAAAGCTTCATTGGTTCCGTGATTTTGTAACCCTAGGAGAAGAAAACGATGGTGACGCAAAAAGCTATATTGCTGCGCTTAGCAATGACATCTTCAATGCTAACGTATATGTGTTCACCCCTCTAGGAAAGGTCATTGATTTGCCACAAGGCTCCACAATTCTCGATTTTGCTTATAAAATTCATACAAAAGTTGGTGATAGCGCTGTCGGTGCGCTTGTGAATGGCGCTTTCGTCCCATTGAATACCGTCCTTAAAACGGGCGATGTTTGCGAAATCAAAACCAGCAAGAATTCTTCTGGGCCGAATGAGGGATGGCTTGACCTCGTAAAAACGGCAAGTGCGAAAAACCATATTCGAAAAGCACTCAATGCGAAAAACCAAGCATTCTTGCTTGAGGAAAACATTCGCAAAGGTAAAGAATCAGCGATTGATTCTTTCAAGATGCAAGACATTGGCGAAGGAGAAATGGAAAAATACCTCTCCGATTCGAAAGTACTCGCTGAATATCACTGTAACGACTTGAACGAATTGTATATCGCCATTGCGAATAAAAATCCGATTCCGGGTGCGATTATTGATTTCCTCGGGCTTCGAAAGAAACCGAAGAAAATTCGAACTGCGACGAGGAATGCGAATAACGATCATAGTCCGGTTTATGTATCAGGAATCGATAATTTAGCGGTATCGCTCGCCAAGTGTTGCACACCAGTTCCAGGGGACGATATTGTCGGCTATGTCACGAAAGGCAAGGGCGTTACGGTTCATCGAGCCGATTGTCCGAATATTGCAAAAGAGCAAAAACGGCTCGTCCCTGTATATTGGAAAGACGACTTGTCGGAATCGACTTATCCGGTTGATGTTGAGATATTCGCAAGCGATAGAGCTGGATTGCTTAATGATATCTTGACGCTTCTAGCAAGCAAAAATATCGCCGTGAGCGATCTTAAAGCGCACGTAATACCTTCGTCGATGAGCGATGTCGTAACACTGACGATATATGTGAAAAATGCAAGCATTGCAAACGATGCTCTTGCTGCTCTAAGAGGTATTAAAAATATTCATTCTTGCACAAGAGTGATCCATTAAGTAAGGAGAAAGATATGGAATTTCAACCAATCAAAGGAACACATGACATCTTCAATAAGGAGATGGATCAATATCATTATGTCACCGCTTTATTTAGGGCCGTGGCTGAATTGTATGGCTATCATGAGATCGCCACGCCAACGCTAGAATATACCGATGTTTTTTCTCGTGGTGCTGGTGAAAGCAGTGATATTGTGCGAAAGGAAATGTACACGTTCTTGGACAAAGGCAACCGCAGCGTCACTTTACGCCCTGAATTTACGGCTGGTGTCATGAGAGCAATCGTGAGCAACAAATTGTACGCTTCGATGGACGCGCCTATGAAATTCTTTTATAGCGGCCCAGCTTTCCGCTATGAAAGGCCGCAACTCGGCCGCTACCGCCAGTTTAACCAATTCGGTGTGGAGGCAGTCGGAACCGATTCTCCTCTCTTAGACGCAGAAACGATTTTAATGGCCGTGCAAGCATTCTCGATGCTTGGTTTTCAGGATATTTCCTTGAAAATCAATACCTTGGGAGATGACGAAAGTCGTAAAAAATATCGCGACGCTTTGAAAACTTATTTTTCGAGCCACATTGATGAAATGTGCGAGGATTGCCACGCGAGATTAAATCTCAATCCGATGCGTATCCTCGATTGCAAAGTTGAAACGGATCAAGAAATCGCTAAAAACGCCCCAAAAATGAAAGGCTTCATTTCGGAGCAAAGCGAAAATCGTTTCTATAAGACTCTTAGTATCTTGAATGATTTCGGCGTGAAATATCAAGTAGACGAATCGCTTGTTAGAGGTCTCGACTATTATAGCGAGGTGGTATTTGAAGTGCATGCGAAGAGTCCGGATGGAAAAGATTACGGCGCACTTTGTGGAGGCGGGCATTATACGGGGCTTGTCAAAGAATTTGGTGGCCCAGATTACGTAGGCGTTGGCTTCGCCGTTGGCGTGGAACGAATCATGTCACTCATGGAAGAGCTTCACTTGTTTGAAAATATCGAGAGTGAGCTGGATGTTTATCTTATGCCGATTGGAGAAGAGACGATGGAAGAGGCTTTCCGCCTTGCAAGCAACATCCGTATGCTTGGTTATAGCGTCGAAATGCCTTTTGCGCCTAGCAAACTAGGAAACTATTTCAAAAAAGCAGAGAAGCGCAATGCCCACTTTGCCATCATTCTTGGCGAAGATGAACTCAAAAAAGGTGTTTGCCAGCTGAAAGATTTGAAGAAAAAAGAGCAAAAAGAAGTAAAAATCGACGATTTGGAAATGGTTTTGGACGAAGCGTTGCTTGATGAAGAAGACACTTGCTCTTGTCATCACGAGGAAGGATGCGAGTGTGATTGCGGATGTGCTTCGCATCATCACGAATAAAAAGGACATTCAATATGGAAAGAACGAATTATTGCGGCGAGCTTGGGCTTGCCAATGTGGGGCAAAAGGTCAAACTTGTTGGCTGGGTTTCTTCTAGAAGAAATCTTGGCGCGATTGAATTTATTGATTTACGTGATAACACGGGGATTGTCCAATTGACCGTTCGCGATTCATCAATGGTTCCTGACGTAAGAAATGAATATGTGATTTCTGTGAGTGGAACGGTGAGTCAAAAAGACGTTCCAAATCCGAAACTAGCGACAGGCGCCGTTGAAGTAATTGTCGACGAATTAACGCTCATCAATAAAGCTGAGACAACGCCTTTTATCATCGCGGACAAAACCGATGCATTAGAAGACACAAGGCTTCAATACCGATATCTCGATATTCGCCGTCCAATTATGCTAAAAAATCTCCGTGTAAGAGCGAAGATTTGCAAAATTGCGCGCGATTATTTTGATGAAAACCGCTTTTTAGAGGTGGAGACGCCGATTCTAAACCTCGCTACGCCAGAAGGGGCGCGTGATTATATCGTTCCTTCTCGTCTTCACCATGGTTGTTTCTATGCACTTCCTCAGTCCCCTCAATTATTCAAACAGCTTTTGATGATTGGCGGGGTAGAACGGTATTATCAAATCGCTCGTTGCTTCCGCGATGAAGATTTGCGTGCGGATAGACAACCTGAATTTACGCAAATTGACGTGGAAACATCCTTTTTGGACCAAGAACAAATTTTGACTTTGGCAGAAGGCTTTTTATCACGCCTATTCAAAGAAACCGTCAATTACGATGTAAAGCTTCCTTTAAGAAGAATGAATTACTGGGACGCCATGGATGTTTATGGTAGCGACAAGCCTGATACAAGATATGGCTTACTTCTTCATGATTTGACAGAAATTATGGGGAAAAGTTCTTTTGAAGGCTTTAAAAATCAAAAATTCATTAAAGGAATCGTCATTCCTTCTTATGCTGAAAAAGGAACTCGAAAATTGCTTGATACGCTTCAATTAGAGGCGAGAAAATTTAATTTGAAAGGCGTTATGGCCCTCAAATTCGTGAATGGCGAGCTCGAAGGATCGTTTACGAAATTCCTCGATGAAGAGATCAAAAAGCAGCTTGCTTCCTTTTTATCTTTAAAAGAAGACGACTATTTATTGTTCGCAAGTAGCAATTATCGTCGCGATATCGATTTCGGCTTAGGAGCACTTCGCACGCGCTTCGCAAAAGAACTTGGGCTCATTAAACCAGGCACATATGATTTGCTCTGGGTCGTCAATTTTCCGATGTTCGATAAAATCGAAGGAACGGAAAACTCATATACTGCAGAACATCATCCTTTTACGCGCCCTCGCGATGAAGACCTCCCATATCTAGAAAGCGACCCAGAGAAAGTTCTCGCCTATGCTTATGATATTATAATCAATGGCTATGAAGCGGGTGGAGGAACGCTCCGCATCTATGATCATGATACGCAATGGAAGATTTTCTCGATTCTCGGATTAAGCGAAGAAGATATCGCCCGTAAGTTCGGATGGTTCATTGATGCTTTCAAATACGGCGTCCCGCCTCATGGTGGCCTCGCTTTTGGGCTAGAGAGGCTCGCTATGATTTTATGCTCGACCGATAATATTAGAGACGTTATTGCTTTCCCAAAGAACCTTCAAGCCGTTGACCCAATGTCAAAAGCGCCTGGTTCCGTATCAGAAGCAGCCTTAAACGATGTAGGCATTGAAATCAAAAAAGAATAATTCATTATACTTTGTATAATGTTATTACTAAAAAAATACTAAAGATAAACTAAGGAGTGAAACAAATGGCTTATCCAAAAAAGTACGACGAAATCGACACCCTTGGCGTAAACACGCTAAGAGCCCTCATCCTCGACATGACCAATAAGGCTAATAGCGGGCATCCAGGGATGGCGCTCGACATTGCTCCGGCTCTCTATGTTTTGTATAGAGATTACCTCACCGTCGATCCAAAAAAGACCGATTGGTTCAATCGCGATCGTTTCATTTTGAGTTCCGGTCATAATAGCGAGCTTCTTTATTGCATGCTTCACTTGGCGGGGTTTGATGTGAAAATGGATGACTTGAAGCAATTCCGCCAGCTTCATTCTTTGACACCAGGCCATCCCGAAGTCAAATATACCCCAGGCGTTGAAGCGACGGCTGGCCCATTAGGACAAGGCATTGCCCAATCCGTCGGCTTTGCTTTAGCCGAGGAAGCGGTTCGCGCTCAATATAAAGAAGGAGGACGTCTTTGCTCCCATTACACGTTCGTTTTATGTGGCGATGGCTGCTTAGAAGAGGGCATCAGTCAAGAAGCCATCAGCTTTGCTGGACTTCAGCAACTGGAAAAACTGATTTTGATTTATGACCAAAATGGTTCTACGCTCGATGGTCCAACGTCTTGGTCGCTTAACGAAGACGAGCGGAAACGCTTTGAGGCGAGCGGCTGGAGAACGCTCGAAGTGAAGGACGGCAATGATTTGAATGAACTCAGCCGTGCCATTAAGAAAGCGAAGAAACCCTGCGGTAAACCGACGATGATTCTTGTTCATACACGTATCGGATATGGTTCGCCACTAGAAGGAAGCAACAAGAGCCACGGTTCTCCTTTAGGGGAAGAAATGACCGCAAAAACGAAGGAATTCTTCCATTACACACTTCCTCCATTCGAAGTCGATGAACGTGTTTATGCTCGTTTAGAGGAAACATTAGGGAAGAGAGGGAAGAGAGCTTCGCGTAAATACCGGAAGGATTTACGTGCTTACCGCGATGAATATCCTGAAGAATACGCCCGCTTCTTAAAAGCACTCAAAGGCGATCTTCGTGATTCTTTGATCGTAGCGCCAAATGAACTGAAAAAAGAAGCAACCCGGGTGACAAGCGGTCATATCGTCGTTGCCGCGAATAAGCAAATTCCGTTCTTGATTGGCGGAAGCGCCGATGTTGCGGGTAGCACGAAAACATCCATTCCTGGTGATCCTGGTTTCCAACCAGCTCATCGTGAAGCACGAAACATCAATTTCGGCATCCGCGAGTTTGAAATGGCAAGCATTCAAAACGGAATGCTGCTTCATGGAGGGCTTCGCACTTATGTCGGTAGCTTCTTCGTTTTCGTGGATTATATGAGAGCGGCCGTCCGCATGTCGAGCTTAGAAAGATTGCCTGCAATCTATGTTTTGACTCATGATTCTCTCGCGGTTGGAGAAGATGGGCCTACCCATGAACCAGTCGAACAGCTTGAATCCCTACGCGCTCAGCCTCATCTCCACGTCATTCGTCCAGCCGACGCTCGAGAGACTTATGCCGCTTGGAACGTTGCTTTAAAAAGTGTAGACACGCCTACGTGCCTTATTTTGAGTCGTCAAGACCTTCCTTTATTGGATGCTTCTAGCGAAGAAGGACTAAATCGCGGCGCTTATTTTGTGAAGAAAGACAATGATGCGGAACTTGAAGTGCTCGCTTCTGGGTCTGAGGTTTCTTTGGCGATGGACGCAAGCGAAATCTTAGCTAAAGAAGGAATCAATGTGAATGTCGTGAGCATTCCTTCTTTCGACCTTTTTGAGAATCAAAGCGAATCCTACAAAAAATCGGTTCTTTCCTTGCCACGTGGGAAACGAGTCGGACTCGAAATGGCGACCGGGACAAGCTATTATAAATATTGCGAGCATGTCTACGGAATGAAAGATTTTGGCACGAGTGCCCCAAGTAACGATTCATTGCCACTTTACGGCTTTGACAAAGAATCTTTTGCGAATTACTTGCGTTCTCTTATAAAATAAGCGATATTTTCTAAGGTTAGAAGGTAAAAATATGAGAAGCGGATATGTTGAAATCAACAATTACCAGAAATTAGGAGATATGGGTATTTCGCATCGTGCTTTCGAAACGATTGCGATGAATGCTTGTAACCAAGTCAATGGCGCTTCTATCGATACGAGCAAGAAGAAAAAAGTCTCTATCATTGAGCTTTCCAAGCCCGTTCATGCAATCATTCGAAAAAACGGCAAGGTTGACATCAAACTTGATGTGATTTTGAAAAAAGGTGTGAATGTTAAGCAAGTTTGCGATGCGATTAGCGATAACGTCTCTAGTTCGATTCAGATGATGTGCGAGACCGTGCCTTTCAACGTTGAAATCAATGTGAATGGCATTCGCGGATGAAATTTGCCTTTTGAAGCACCCAAGAGCCCGATGAAATGGGCTCTTTTTGTTTGCTAAAGCACTTTCAATCTTTTCTTATCCCAAAGAGTCCTCTTCCTATGGTAAAATCATCCCGCTTAGTTTTAGTAAGGAAGCATTGTTCTATGTCAAATTCAAACCCATCCCGTAATCAACAGCAGCTTATCGCAATGAACGCTCTCTATGACGTCCTGACTTATCTTGATATGGGCGAAGAGATCGATGTCGAATCGATTGTGAGCGGACTGTGCGATGTTCCTTACGAAGAATCTCCTGTTTATGTGAAACAAATCGTTTTGGCAACCATTCGTCATTATTCCGAAGAAGTCTCTCTTCTAGAAAAAAACATGGTTAAATGGACGTTTTCTCGTTTGAATCGCGTGGAACAAGCGATTCTGCTTCTATCGTTGTCCCATTATTTTTATGTGGATCAGACTGTTGATAAAGGCGTTGTCATCAACGTGGCCGTCACCCTTGCTAAAAACTACATCGATCCAAAAGATTATCGTTTCGTTAATGCGATATTAGATAAGGTGCTCACACGTGAATCAGACTGAAAAGAATTATTTATCCGTCACGGAAACGAATGAGCTTGTCAAAAGTGTTCTCGAAGGAACGATGGCATATTGGCTAAGAATCCGTGGCGAAATATCCTCTTTCAAAGTTTATCCGACCGCCACATATTTCGATATCAAAGATGATCGTAGCATTTTAAGTTGCATTATGTGGAATTCTTCATATGCCAATTTATCTTTCCACCCAAAAGTTGGAGATTTGGTCGATTTGGAAGGAAGAATCAACGTCTATGTCGCAAGAGGAAGATATTCTTTCATCGCGAAAACAATGCTTCCAGCTGGACAAGGAGACGCTTTATTGCGACTGGAACAACTGAAAAAGAAATTAGCGAGTGAAGGACTTTTCGATGAAAGTAGAAAAAGGCCGATTCCTTCTTTTCCGAAAACCATTGGCATTATCTGCGCAAGAGATAGTGCAGCATTAAGCGATTTGATAAAAAACATTGGCCGAAGGTGGCCTTATGCGGATATTCTTTTTTTTCCAAGTCTTGTTCAAGGGAGTGAGGCTCCCTCTTCTTTATTGAAAGCTTTTAAACGGTGCCAAGATTATGAATTGGATACGCTCATCATTGCGAGAGGCGGAGGTTCCAACGAAGACTTGAGCGCATTTAATGATGAGACTCTCGTTCGCAACGTTGCTCGAAGTAAAATGCCTGTTATATCCGCTGTCGGACACGAAATTGATGTGACTCTTATCGATTACGTAAGTGATTTGCGCGTTTCAACGCCGACTGGTGCAGCAGAAGCGGCTACTCCTAATCAAGAAGACATTTTTGCCTTCATCGCAGATTCTGAAAGTAGGATTTTTTCTTCGATGAAGCGGATGATTTCAGGATATGAAGATAAATTTCGCCTATTATCGAGCCGCTCCTTTTTCTCACGCGCCGAAGATCTTTACGAGCCGTTTTTGAAGAACATCAATTCACTAGACGAAAGGCTAGACGTATCCATGAAGAGCTTCTTAAGCACAAAAAACGAGAAAGTCTGTTCTTTAGGGAAACATTTATTTGCTATTAGCCCATATTCGATTTTACAAAGAGGTTATTCAATCGTAAAAGACGAAAATGGTGAAATCCTAAAATCAACAAAGGCTCTCAAAAAAGGGCAGCGTTTAAAGACCACATTAAAGGATGGTATAATTTCATCAATAGTAGAGGAGATCGGACATGAGTGAAGAAAAGGAAATGAAGTTTGCCGACAAGTTAAGCCACTTAGAAGAGATTGTTGCAAAAATCGAAAGCGGAAATCTTTCTCTGGAAGAATCCGTTTCTCTTTTTGAGGAAGGAAAAAAGCTAATTAAAGAGCTTAATTCAACCCTCGAAGAAGCAAAGAAAAAGATTGGAAAGTATGAAACCATCGATAAATAGATAGTTGTTATTTAGTAGTTTTATAGTTGTTTCACGATGAAAAAAAGTTTAGATAGAATCGATATTAATTCAATTAAAGACCCAAATTTTGTAAAAACATTGAATTACAAACAATTGGAGATGCTTTGCTACGATATTCGGCGTGAGATTATTTTGGAAACGTCAATTTACGGTGGGCACCTATCGAGCAACCTCGGAGTCGTCGAATTGACGGTCGCATTATGTCGCTCTTTCGACTTTTCAAAAGATAAAGTCGTCTTTGACGTTGGACACCAGTGCTACACCTATAAGATTTTAACTGGCCGCTCGCTACATCATCTAAATGAAAAAGGGTGTGTGTCTGGCTTTCAAAAAATGTCGGAATCTCCCTATGATGCTTATGAAGCCGGGCATAGTTCAACTTCCCTAAGTGCAATCGAGGGGTTCGCAATTGCCCGTGACTTATTTTGCAGAGATTATAACATCATCGGTGTTATCGGCGATGCGAGTTTGGTAAACGGGCTGGCTTTCGAAGCATTAAATGATATTGGATGCCGTAGCCACAAAGTCATTATTGTCTTGAACGATAATGGAATGAGTATTTCCTCTCCTACGGGTGCTTTGGGAAAAATGTTCCGAAAAGTATCGGTAAATCGTTTATATAACGATATTAAACGCAGCTTCCGTAAATCCATGATTTCGAAGACTGGAGCGGGAAAACGGATTAGTTCTGTTTGGCGATTTATCAAATCCAAATTCAAAAGTGCTTTTGTTCCGAATACCATTTTCGACAATATGGGTTTTACCTATATTGGCCCAATAGATGGGCATAGCATCAAAGCGTTAGAACGCGCGTTTAAAGAAGCGAAAAATACGACAAAATCTACAATTATTCACGTAAGAACGAAAAAAGGAAAAGGATACGAACCAGCGGAAAACGATAAGCTTGGGTATTGGCATGGTGTTACCCCTTTCGATATTGCGACAGGCAAACCGTTAAATCTTCACGATGGCTTAAATTCTTGGAGTCATCATATGGGCGACCTTGTTCATCATGAAATGGGTATCCACAAAAATTGTGAGCTCATCGTCCCAGCAATGATCCGTGGGAGCGGTCTTGAAGCTTGCTTTGATGATTTTCCACTTCGCTCTTTGGACGTTGGCATCGCTGAGGAACACGCACTCACTTTATCGGGAGCGATGTCTATCGCTGGCCTTCATCCAATTGTCACGATTTATTCGACGTTTTTACAACGTGCTTACGACGAACTCCTCCATGATTGTGCGCGAATGAATACGGACATGACACTTCTCATCGACCGTGCTGGACTCGTTGGTAAAAACGGATCCACACACCAAGGTATTTATGATGAGGCTTTCCTAAAAAGCATTCCTGGACTTACGCTTACGATGCCAAGCACCTTCGAAACTGCGCGTGCTCTTCTTGAGGAATCACTCAAAAAAGGACATGGTATCTTCGCGATTCGCTATCCTCATGAGATGATGAGTGAACAGGAAAGAAATTTTAACGAAAGCGAGATTTCGTTTGGAAAATGGATCATTAGAAAACCGATTCTCCCTGGAGGAATTAATGTTATTACCGTCGGCCCATTGGGTTTCCTTCTTTACGATAAGCTCAAAGATTTGGGCGTTGGCATCATTGACGCGATATTTTTAAATCCCATCGATTACAATGCCTTATCTCAGTTACTTTCGAGCGGATATATTGTTATTTACGATCCGTATGGGACAAAAAACGGCTTTGCTGAAACCGTTTTATGCGCGCTTATGGAATGTGGATATCATGGAAAAGTCTCGGCTTTCGCTTTGCCTTGTTCGTTTATTGATCATGCGAGCGTCCAAGAGCAACTTTCTGAACATGGTTTACTCGTTGATCAAGTTTTCGATAAGATTCTCAGCGACCTACGAAAGAATAAAGATTGACTATATTTTACTTAACATAATCTAGATGCTGGAATAGACTTTCCATATGGCGAAGATTATCATGCATATTGATTTAAACGCCTTCTTCGCAACTGCTGAGGAAGCGCGCAATCCCTCACTTAGAGGAAAACCGATTATCGTCGGCCACCCTGGAAGGCGCGGCGTTGTCTCCACGGCGAATTACGAAGCGAGGAAATATGGCGTTCATAGCGCCATGCCAACGTTTGAGGCACTAGAGAAATGTCCGTCTTTGATTATTGTTCCGTGCGATTTCGCTTATTATGAAATGCTTTCAAATTCTTTTTTCACTCTTTTAAAGCGATTAACGCCATTGGTGGAACCTGCAAGCATCGATGAAGGATACGTAGACATGACGGAGATTTTGTCTAAAGAAAGCGACCCTGTTGCGTATTTAAAGAATCTTCAAAATGAGATTTTTTCAGAGCTAGAACTCAAGTGCTCCATTGGAATTGCTCCGACCAAATTTTTGGCGAAGATGGCCAGCGACCTCAAAAAACCGATGGGTATCACGATTTGCAGAAGACGTGATATTGCGAATCTTCTTTACCCTCTCCCTATCGAATCTTTTTGGGGCATTGGGAGAAGAACTTCTCCTCGACTTCGCGAATTAGGAATCGACACGATTGGTGACTTTAAGAAAAAATGCGATGAGGACGATTCAAAAACGATGGAAACGTTGGGGAAATTCTATTTTACTGCAAAAGAATGGGTCAACGGAGGAGGCGACGATGATGTTGATCCGACACCTTTTGACCCAAAAAGCATTGGAAGAACGGAAACACTACAAGCAGACACGAACGATTACGAAGAAATTGTTTATAAAATTCAGGAATTATCTAGAGAGGTAGCGTCTGCGGCCGTTCGCGAAAGAAAAAAAGGGAAAACAGTATCTATTGTCGTCAAAGATCCTGACTTTCGTTCGCATGATAAAAGCATCACGATGAAAACTGCGACTAATGATTATGACGACATATTCGATAAAGCCACCGAACTTTATGAAAAACATTTTTTAGGGAAAGTTATACGCCTAATCGGTGTTTCGCTTTCTGGATTAATTGACCCAACGAAAGAAACCGTCCAAATGTCTTTCTGGAATTACCAAGACTTTGAACAAATGGATAAAACAAAACTCCTTATCAACGACTTCAATCGCCGTTTAAAAGGTAGATATCTTTCTACGGCAAGAAAGGCAAAGCACGATGGAAATTAAATATGCCGAAGAGTTATTTTATCGGTATTTGATTACTGAAAAAGGATTGTCGAAAGAAACGATCGACAGTTACAAAGAAGATTTAAAGAAATTCCAAAGTTACAAAGTGTTTGCTTCCCGCACGGATACGGAGAGTCTTCTTCCCAGCGATTTGTCTGATTTTATGATGCTTCAAGCTCAAGAAGGTCTCAGCGTTTCAACGATTTTGCGCCGCCTTTCATCAACACGGAGTTTTTTTCAATTCCTTAACGACGAACAAATTGCTTCTATTGATATCCCACATATTGACGCTCCAGAGAAAACGAAACGGATTCCTTTTGTTTTGAGTGAAGAACAGGTTGAAGCGCTCCTCGAGGCTCCGGATATGAAAACGGATGCGGGGATTCGCGATAGAGCGATGCTAGAGATGATGTATGGAAGTGGACTTCGTGTCAGTGAACTCATTTCTCTAAAGGTTAAGGACGTGAATCTTGTGAACGGATACGTAACAGTAATAGGAAAGGGAAGCAAGCAAAGAACGGTTCCGATTAGTCAATTTGCTCTACGTTATTTGTCAAAATACGTTAATGGGCCAAGAAAGCGGCACGAAAAGAAGCCTTCTGTTTATCTCTTCTTAAATCGCCAAGGAAATCACCTTTCCCGCATCTATTTTTTTGAGCAAGTCCAAAAATACGCTAAACAAATCGGTATTGAAGCACCGGTTTCGCCACATACACTTCGCCATTGTTTTGCGACTCACTTGCTTGAACGTGGAGCAGATTTAAGGATGGTTCAGGAAATGCTGGGTCATAGTAATATTTCGACCACGGAAATATATACTTCAGTGTCGACTCAAAGAATCATGAGCGCTTACGAACATTTTGCTCATCGAAAGTAGTATAATTCATTTGACGAAATTTTAGAGTTAGCATAATCTAACGGGCTTAGATCCAATCAGGAGTGATAATTATGGATTTCAAAAAATACAAACGAATCTTCCTCATCGTTGCCGATAGTGCAGGAATTGGCGAAGAACCTGACGCCGCACGATTTGGGGATGTAGGAACCAACACTTGGGTTCACGCGGCACAGTCGATTGGAGGGCTTCATGTTCCCAATATGGAAAAAATGGGTGTTGGAGAACTTGCCGACATTCCGGGTGTCAATCCAGTTCACCATCACCCGAATGCCTTTTCGCTAAGACTGCGCGAGGCGAGCAACGGAAAAGACACTATGACTGGTCATTGGGAAATGATGGGGATTAAAACCACAAAACCTTTTAAAACGTTTACCGATACCGGATTCCCAAAAGAACTGATCGATGAATTAGAAAAAAGAACAGGTCATAAAATCATCGGGAATTATGCTTCTAGCGGAACAGAGATTCTCAAAGTGCTTGGTGAGGAGCAAATGCGTGAGAATTCTTTGATTGTCTATACTTCAGCCGATAGCGTTCTTCAAATCGCGGCTCATGAAGAGGTTACAGGCGTTCAAGAGCTTTATCGCTGCTGCGAAATCGCTCGTGAGCTTTGCATGAAAGAAGAATGGAAAGTCGGAAGAGTCATTGCTCGTCCTTATATCGGCACCAACTCAGAGAACTTTAAGCGTACAAGCAATCGCCACGATTATGCCTTAAAACCGCCTTATGAGACGGATATGAATGTACTTATGGACCATCATTATATGACTTCTTGCATCGGCAAGATTTCCGATATTTTCGATGGTTATGGCGTTACTAAGACAGTGCACACAATTTCGAATGAAGATGGGATGGATAAAACAATCGAGCAAGCGAAAAGCGATGATTTCATTGGCTTATGCTTTGTGAACCTCGTCGAATTCGATAGCGAATACGGACATCGTAGAAACCCTGTTGGCTACGCAAGAGCACTCGAAGCATTCGATAGGCGCGTCGGTGAGCTTGTTTCCATCATGAAAGACGATGATTTGCTTATGATTACCGCGGACCATGGGAATGACCCAACCCACACTGGCACCGATCATACTAGAGAGAAAGTCCCACTTCTTATGTATAGCAAGTCTATCCAAAATGGGTCTTACTTAGAAGAAAGGGGAACGTTTGGCGATATTGGCGCGAGCGTACTAGCAAATTTCAACCTCACTAAGCCGAACAACTTGATCGGCGATCCGATAAAAGAACTGTTTGAGGGGGAAGAAGAATGAAAAAAAGAAATCTAGCTCTCTTTTTTGGACTTTCTTGCCTTACGCTAGCTAGCTGTGGCTTGCAAGGGACGGTCTCTTCTTCGTCGAGCGTTTTCAATTACGAAGTGAAATGGATTAGTCCAACCGGTTCGCCATCACTCGTTTTTTATCAAGATGGTTATAATCGAAATTGGATATCTAGTAGCAATCCTGGCGATGCCGTTCAGCCAAGCTTATTGACGAATAACTATGATGCGGTTGTTTTCGACGGGGTATCTGGTTTAAATACAATTAAAAAGGCAGGAACGTCCTCGAAATACAAACTTGCCGACTGGATTACAGGCGGTTCGTTTTATGTTGTGAGCACAAAGCATACAGCCGAAGAAGAATTCCCTTCCAATGCAAAGATCAATAGTTTCGTGGAAACTGGGAATGCGTCAAGATCATTTAGAAAACTTGCCGCTTCCTGGGGATGGGATGGGAATAACATTGATTATCAAAGTGGTGTTTCCGATGTCGTTAAGATCTTAATGCTCAACGGCGATGCTTACGATTATCACGTCGTCGCTCAGCCTGCTTTAGAAACCGCGAAGGAAAAACTTGGCGATAAGCTTCACATCGTCTACAATTTGCAGGATGAATGGAAAAAAGCTGGCTATGGAGAAATCCCCGGTGGCGCTTTGTTTGTGAATACCGAACGATACGCTGTCTATAAAGCTAAAATCAACGCTTTTTTAACAAGGACGCGCCTTGCGAAAGACACGCTCATCGCAAATCCAGATAAAGCTGTTGCGTCTTTTAATGCGTATGAGCCAGGCGATAACCACAATACAAAATTGAAGGAGCGATTTGGAATCGCGAATGCGGATGTGATTACAAAGCTCCAAAAAGATGGCGCGAACCAAATGAATTTCATTTCTTCTGAAAAGGCTAACAACAAGCAAATCGCTAATTCTTTTGCGGAAGCCTTAGGAGACGAAACGTTCGGTGACGAACTATTTTTATGACAATACGGTGGTGTGTTAACTATCCATGACGAAAACCAAGCGAACTCTTTTCTTCGAAACGCTCTTCGAATTTGCGGGGTTCGCTTTTCTTATTGGTATTTGGATACTGGTTTCTTTTTTGCTGGAACATGATGGTAATTATTTATTCCCTGGGCCAGTTCCAGTCATTTCAAAACTAGGGCTATTGCTAACAAAAGAAGCAGGGATAACATTTTTTGCGATAGGTTGGACAATGTTACGCGTTCTTTTAGGGTGGCTCATCTCATTTATCGTGGCGATGATCCTAGGAACACTTGGTGGATTATATAAATACGTAGATAGTTTTTTTAGACCGTTTGTCGTGATTTGCAGAGTAATGCCGACAGCTGCTGCCGTGATTGTGTTAATCGGTATTTTTTTCCAATATGATGGTTTTCCTGATTTCATTCCATCGTTCTTAGTTTTCTTTGTTGCCTTTCCTCTTATTTACGAAGCCTTTCGAAGCGGAGTCCAGAATGAATCTCAGGAGATAAAGGATGCGTTAGACATTGACGGAGGCGGACATAAAAGCTTTTATTCAGTTGCAAAAGTAATTTTTCCTGATTCCTTGCCTTATGTGATATTGGCGGTAACGCAGAGCTTTGGCCTGTCGTTTAAAGTCGCGATTATGAGCGAAGTCATATCCAGCACAAGCGCCGGTCATCAAGGAATCGGTACTTTAATATCGATATCAAAGTCTTATGTAGAAATGGACGCAGTCATTGCGTATTCTCTGATATCAATTATTCTAGTAATGCTTATTGACGTTCTTTTGTATTTCGTTAAAAAACAGTTTGCGATAGAGCAAGTCAAATAGAGCCATAACCCAATCAACCAAAGGATTGATTTCATTGACACTCGATGGACAGAAGAAATGGGAATTAGTTTTTGTTGCACGCGAGACTATTTGCATGGTTATTCGAAAGCAAAAAGGCTTAAAAATAGGGACGAAGTTTATATACGTATAAATTAATAAAATACAAGACTTTAATATTATGATGCTTGATGTAAAATTTAAGCATGGAAAACGGAATGGGAAGAACCAAGGCGGTTCAATCGAATTCGAATTATTCAGATTAAAAATGGCGTGTGAGAAGGGTTATTCTCGCTCTTCCAAAAAAATATTACTTAACAATAACAAAGTCTTTTATCTAGCCGTTAATTAGTAGGTTTAGATTTCATGTGGAAAAACAATTGTTTTCCACATTTAGTGAGATTATTACTTCGGTGAAAATTTGATAAAAACTAACGTAAACAAGTATACAATGCATATATTACTTAACATAATATACATTATACGAAGTTGCTTGTTTTTTATGCTTTTTGGTCACAATTAGTAGTTTTTGATTTTAGGAAAATAAAAACACTAATTTATTTAAAACGATTTGCAACGCTTTGAACCGCTTCTACTACTATTTTCAATGGTGGAGAAACTTGACGAATGAAAAAAAGAAAAACCACCACTGTTTCCAAATGTGGTGTTTTAAAAACAAAAAATATAACTTTAATTTTATTAAAAACTAGTTTTTCTTCATTTGTTTTTCTCGTATTTTTTGAAGTAGTCCTTCTAGATTGATTTCCTCGCGAATAGAAGCAAGGAAAAGATGGACGATAACATCACCACAATCGTAGACGATCCAACCCGATTCTCCACTGCCATCTTTTCGAAGAATTTCGACCCCTGCTTCTCTTGCTGCTTCCTCGATATAGTCTTCCATGGAAAGAAGTTGTCTTTCATTGAGAGCCGTTCCCACAATGTAATAGTCCGCGAAGGGATTCGTTTGCTTCAAATTGACTATCTCAATTTTTTCGATTTTGTGATCACTCAGCGTCTTTGAAATTTTGTTCACTAATTTTGGATACATATTTGTTCCTTTCTTTTATTATAAATAAAACCGATAACAATCACTCGATAACGGGCATTCACTTTCATGCCCTTTCGTTTTGCTTTCTAAATACAAGCGGTTCGCTTTGAGTACTTCAAGGAAGCCCTTATGATAGTTTCTTTTGCATTCTTGAATATAAAGATTGCTGTCCCAGCCTCTTAATGGATCGATTTTATCTGCACTATAGAGAATTTCACCAAGTGGCGACATCGCAGGTTTTCCCGTGCAGTGGTAACAGATGGCATCGATAATTTCTTTATCTTCTATGTGGAACTCTTTTTTCGCGAGTACTGCCCCTACGAATTGATGGTATGCCCATTCTGGATAGGATAAGAATTCATCATACCTCCTTTTCATAAGTGAGATAGCTTGTCTGCTATCAACGTATTTCCCGATGTCGTGGAGCAAACCGGCAATATATGCCTTTCCCGGATTATCAAATTGATTGCTTATCGCGATGGAATAGCATAAAGTCGCTACAGACTCACTATGAGCCAAGCGCTTATCGGACAAAAAACTAGCCACCTTGTCGATGTAAAAGAGTTTTTTCTCGTGAATGTAATGGATTACTTCTCCATTTAGATCAATCGTTTTTAGGCTTCGATTGTCTTTTTCCCGAGAGCGGAAAGAAAAGGATGACATGGGACTTGATTCATCGTTTGAAGTGCAAATATGACTCTTTTGAACCCCTGCTTTTAGAAAGGCTTGAACCAAGTTTTTATTATCGAAATCTTCGAGAACGTACAAATCGTATGAAGAGGCTTTTTTGACAAGCTCTAAAACGGTCTTGCCTACGAAAAAGTCCGATGCCGTAATTTTGCCCCCTTCTTTGTCTATTGAGGCCATTACCATTTGGAGGCGATCTTCAAAAGAAGCGTTATTGTCTTCTTCGAGCGGCAAAAAAACAACTTCTCCATCAAGAGATTGATTCCACCATTTTGCGTAACGAATCTCTGAACACGTTACGGGAGAAAACTGTCCTGGATATAGCAGCAATCGATTTTTCATCTGGGGAGCTTAATAACTGGGTTTTTCTCGTTTTGACGGAAAAGAAGGATGATATTTCCTGTAATCGCTACTAAACCAGAGTTCGATTTGGAAGCCATTTCCTCCGCGAGATCATGGACGGATTGCTCACTATTTTGTAAGACACGAATTTTCACGAGTTCATGAGCAACGAGGGCATTTTCAAGCGCGTGAATGAAAGAATCATCAATTTCGCTTTTTCCGAGATTGAGAGAAGGCTTGATTTTTGTACCCAGCCCGCGTAAATACGCTCTATTTTTTGGAAGAATTGTCATAAGTCAATATTTTACTCCTCGTTGTATAGACGGATACGCCTTTGGGGACGTAAACACGATACACTTGTTTTCTGCCTAAGAAGGAAAACCACCCTAGCCCCTCAATGCCGATGGAACGGTCCCCTTTTTCATCGATTTGAATGTCGAATACGTCCAAGTCTTTAATCGTTCGGACAATTGAACTTTTTGGAAAAAACCCCTTTTTATCGATGAATCTAGGAAGTACATTTTCGATTCCTTTCGATAAACCAATCTTTTTAAGAACAATATTCGGTGGAAGGAAAAGGTGAATCTCGTCCATTTTAAATGCATTCTTCGGAACGGATAAGAGTTCAATGAAAGCGATAGCACCGATTGCTAAGCCCATATTGGGCTCCATGACAATCTTTTTATATTTTACCGGCGTAGAAAAAAGCAGTGAGTCTGCGACACTTTTCTCTAATTTATCCATAATATTGTTATCGCTTGGAAGAGCTGGGGTGTCGTACAGAGTTGATGAATTATCAAGCGGCACTTGAAGCACTGGTGTAATCGTTCCTGGATACGGACTTGTTTCGATGGGGCGAGAAGATGTATTGGAGAAATGATATAAAAAACTCGAGAAAAACATGCTTTTGCCTGTTCCTCTAGGAGAAACAATATAAACATCGTGTCTTTTTCTCCGTGCGTTGATTTCCTTGCTAAGCAAATCATTGTCTCCGAATGTCGCCAAAGAAGTGAGCAAAACATTGTCAGCGGTAAGTGGAAGACCAGCAACCCGGAAACGATGAGCAACGTATTCTTTGAGAACCCTGTCGTCACATTCTTTTGGGAAAAGATCCCGTTTGTTTGCAAGAACCAAAATTTGGTTTCCTTTGATGAGATTGTTGACCTCCGGGATGAAAGAGGATTCGAAAGAGAACATGTTAATGATATAGATGATAAGTGCGTCGCTTGCGGCCGCGTCTTTCATCATCAATAGAAAATCGGAGCCCGCTTTTAACGAGTCGGAATTTAAAGAGAATCCAGCGTCTATATAACACTTATCACAAAATAAAACCCTATCCAATGGAGTTTCGAGAAGACTTTTATTCTCAATATATCCCTCTTTTTCTGGGAAATCAGATTGAAGAAGCGATCCACAATTGGAACATCTTCTGACGATGTTTACTTTGCTCATGGCATCATTTCCTCCCATCTTGGCACCAAATGCCTTTTCTCTATTTTACGCCGAATCGGTCCCTCAATCTTCCGATTGAAAAAAGTGAAGATAGAATCCTTTTTGGAAATTGGTTCGGTAAGGATGACGTCGATTTTCGCTCCTTTCGCCGCTAAAACATCCGTGAAGATTTGGTCACCTACCAAAATGACTTCATCGAAGAGATAGCCTTTACTTTTGATCCATCGTTTCAGTTTGTAAGATAATGGCTTCAAGAGTCCACTTGTTGATTCGATTCCAAGTTTTTCGCAATATTGGGAAACTCTTCTCCCGGTATTATTGCTTGCCACATAGACAGCAAACCCTTTTTCTTTTAAAGAAGAAACAAGTTGCGCGACTTCGGTTGAAGGTTCTTTCACATTAACAGGGTCAAGCGTGTTATCAAGGTCGAAAAGAATCGCTTTTTTTCCAATTCTTTCATAAAAAGAAGCGGATATTGAGAATACGTTTTTTCCTACATATGTCGGCAAAAAATGACGAAGCATCATTCATCCTCATCAAGCGGATTAAGGGAGATAAAATCGGCTTGGTCCTTTGTCTCGTCCACTTTCGTATCTTCTTTTATCTTTTCTATCGTCTCTTTATCCTCATCCTCTAAGGGTTCTTCGCCAAATAAAGAGATTTGTTCAAACGCATCCTTTTCATCGAAAGGAACCGCGAAGTCGTTCACAACTGGTTTTTCAGTAACGGGTGGTGCGAAACTTTCAACGGATTCATCGATGCGATCGTTATCCTCCCTGCCTACCAAAACAATGCGGTCACGACTAGAGAATCCATCTGGCCGTTTTGCGTATTTCTCTTGTGGCGTGAGATAAAAATCAGGGAATGTCACTTCGTAGTTCTCGCCATTCGATAAAATTGTCGAAATATTGACAGGCGGTTCTAGCCCGGTCGCTTTGCGGACAAACACTAAAACGTGGGGCTCACTTTTGAACATGCTATATAAGGCAGTAGCCTTTTTGAGTCTTGAAGAAAGCTCTACGCGTGTAGAGTCGCTTACGCGAGTATGGGCTCGGTCCGTCAACAAAAGAATTTTGCACTTTTCTTCTGGGGAAAAAGCAAGAAGGCACGATGCATCAGCACCTTTGAAATTACCCGCCTTGATACCGCCGCTTCTAGGATTGGTCAAAGGAACTTCATTTTCATTGTATAAAACGGCTAATCCATTTGCGCCCATGACGAGCAAATTGCTGTTTCCGCTTGTGAGAGCAACATCAACGAGGGAATCGGTAAGTCCGGATAATTTCATCGCGCAAACCGGTTTGCTATTTCTAATCACGGGGAAATTCGAAAGACGGATTCGCTTAATTTGTCCTCGCTTTGATAAAAGTGCGATATTAAGGTCATCACGGAATTTTTTCACGGCATAGCAGCGAATCATCTTCTCGTCTGGCGAGATAGAAACAAGCGCGTTGATATGCCCGCCAATATCATTCCATTTGGTCTCTTTGACTTCGTTGACTGGAATATACACATAATTGCCTTTATTCGTGAAACCGAGGAGATAATCCGTCGTTTTCACTAACGCGTTAAAAATCAAAACGTCGCCCGGCTTGATTCCCGGCTTGGCTCCATTATTTCCACCTGAGCCGATGAAGCTCTTCACGGAACTGCGTTTGAGATAGCCATCTCTACTTACGACTAAATGCGTATCTTCTTCTGCGATTAAATCGCGTTTATCAATAGATAAGTCAGGCTCGGACGAGTTCTCGATTTTCGTTCTTCTCTCATCCCCGTATTTCTTGGATATTTCTTTTAAATTCGACACGATAACATCAAGGATCGCGTTATGATCGGCGAGCAACTGTTTTAAGTGAGCAATGTCTTCCTTCAAGGAATCACGTTCGTTTTCAAGCGTCACGATATCGGTGTGTGACAATTTGTATAAAGGCATCATCACAATTGCTTCCGCTTGGGCTTCCGTAAAGCCGAATGTAACAGAAAGATTTGTTTTACTATCTGCTTTGTCTTTGCTCTTACGAATGATGGCCACGACTTCGTCTAAGATCGATACTGCCTTGATTAAGCCTTCAACGATAGACAGCCTGCTTTCTTCTTTATTTAAAAGGAAACGACTCCTTCTCTTAATGACATCGCATTGATGAGAAATATAGCAATCGCAATACGACAATAGCGTCATCGTTTTCGGGCGTTTATCAACAATCGCGACCATATTCGCACTATAGCCGCATCGAAGATCCGTTTTGCTCATCAAATACTTGAACAATGAGTCAGGCTTCGCGTTGTCTTTTAAGTCGATAGCGATTCGCAATCCCATTTTATCGGTCTCGTCGCGCACTTCATCAATTCCAGCGATTGTTTTATCGTGACGAAGCTTATCGATTTGGTAGACGACTTTACTCTTTACAACGCCAAAAGGAATCTCGGTGATAATGATTTGTTTTTGACCATCATTCTCAACGATTTCAGCTTTGGAAGAAACATCGATGTGTCCTCGTCCCGTGAGGTAGATTGACTTGAGACCGTCTGATTCATAAACGATCCCTCCCGTTGGAAAGTCTGGCCCTGGTACGTAATGGAGAAGATCTTCTACATCGCAATTTGGGTGCTTGATGCGATAAATAACCGCATTATTGATTTCTTTCAGGTTATGAGGCGGTATCTCGGTGGCGATGCCAACGGCAATGCCGGTTGAGCCATTCACAAATAGATTCGGGAAAAAACTAGGAAGAACTGTCGGCTCTTTTGAGGAATCGTCGTATGTGAGTTCCATATCCACGGTTTCCATATCGAGGTCGCGGACGAGTTCGTTAGAAATAGCGCTTAACCGAGCTTCTGTATAACGAGGCGCGGCAGGTTCATCGCCATCCATCGAGCCGTTGTTTCCTTGGAAATCCACGAGTGGATAGCGAAGTCGCCAATTCTGAGAAAGGTGAGCCAAAGCATCATAAATAGAAGCGTCACCATGCGGGTGATATTTTCCCATGACGTCGCCAACGATGTGAGCACTCTTCTTTGTAGGCTTATCGATGGTATTCCCCGTAATCGCCATATCATAAACGATACGTCTTTGAACGGGTTTTAATCCGTCTCTTGCATCTGGGATCGCACGTTCTTGAATGACGTCTTTCGCGTAAATGCCAAAACGGTCCCCCATGAGTTCATCAAGGGCGGTGTCACTAACGTTTTCAATGATTGGGGCTTCTTCGATTTTTTTCTTTGCCATAATTATTTAGCCCCTTTCTGTTTATCGACTTCTTTCATGAATGCGTCTTCTTCGTTAAATGTGATGTTCTCATTGATCCAATCGCGTCGTAATGCAGCGTCACGCCCCATAAGAATCGAGATACGTTTCTCTACGACAAGAGGATCTTGGACATCCACTCTCAAAAGGAGTCTCGTTTTTTTGTTCATCGTGGTCGAAGCAAGCTGATCTGCGTTCATTTCGCCAAGACCTTTATAGCGGTTGATTCCATAGCCAGGGCCGATTTTTTGTTTTGCTTCTTCGAGCTTGCTATCATCCCAAACGTAAATGAATTTGCTTTGATCGCTCTTTTTGTAAACACGATAAAGAGGTGGACAAGCAATATATATCATTCCGTTATCGATGAGCGGTTTCATATAATTGTAGAAGAAGGTCAAAAGGAGTATTTGAATGTGAGCACCATCGACATCGGCATCGGTCATGATGATGATTTTGCCATAGTGCGATTCTTTTACGTCGAAATCTTGGCCGACCCCCGCTCCGATAGTTTGGATAAGCGTGGAAAACTCTTCGTTTTGAAGCATTCTTTCCATCGTTATAGAATCGGTATTAAGCGGTTTTCCTCTTAGAGGAAGAATGGCTTGGTGAATTCGGTCTCTTCCGTTTTTGGCACTGCCACCTGCTGAATTACCCTCGACGATGAACAGCTCATTTTGGGCATAATCCTTAGATTGAGCTTGAGCCAGTTTATCACTGATAATAAAATCCTGTGCTTTCTTTTTCGAGGTATTCCCACGCGCCGCTTCTCTTGCCTTGCGTGCGGCTTCTCTTGCCTCTTTTGCCGCCTGGCATTTTTTAATCAAGTTAATCGCAAACTCTTTGTGCTCAGTAATGTAATAAGTGAACTGATCATAAGTAAAACTGCTGCATGCCTGAAATGCATCCGGCGTGCCGAGCTTGCCTTTTGTTTGCCCTTCGTATTCAAGCTTGTTCTCGGGGATTTTTACGGAAACGACATAGGTTAAGCCTTCGCGAAGGTCATTTCCGTCGATTCTATCTTTTTCTTTGATGATTCCAGAGGATATTGCCCAGTCATTGATTGCCTTGGTTAATCCTGTTTTGAAACCATCTTCATGTGTTCCGCCTGCCGCAGTTCTCACTCCGTTGGCATAACTTAAAGCGTGATCACTATAGTCGCTTTGGCACCACTGCATTGCAATTTCGATTTTGATCGGCGAAGTTTTGTCCTCAAAATCGATGATATCGCCAATTGCCGTTTTGTTAGAAGTAAGATTCTCAACATACTCTCTTAAACCGTTTTCGTAATAGAATTCGTGGCTTAGCCCAGTCCGTTCATCTTTTAAAATGAAATGGACTTTTTTGCATAAGAACGCATCTTCTTGCAAATGATTGTAAATGGTATCCCACTTAAATTCTGTCGTAGAAAATATTTTGCTATCAGGCTTGAAGCGGATGGATGAACCGTGTTTTTTCGTATCACCGATTCTTTCTAATGGTGTTGATAACTCGCCGCCATTATGAAAACGAATATGGTAAATTCCGCCTTCGCGACAAACAGTGATATCAAGCCATTCCGATAGAGCATTTGTTACTGTTGCACCAACACCATGAAGTCCAGCACTGGTCGAATAAACTTTGCTATTGAATTTGCCTCCACTATGAAGCGTAGTGAAAATCAATTGGACAGCAGGCATATGGCTTACTTCGTGCATATCAACAGGAAGCCCACGTCCTTCATCATCCACTTGAACGGAACCGTCTTTATGAATCGTGACCGTGATTTTGTCACCGTATCCATTCGCCGCCTCATCGACTGCGTTATCAACGATTTCCCAAACGAGATGGTGCAAGCCAGTCGCATTCGTGGAACCAATGTACATCCCAGGGCGTTTTCTTACGCCCTCCATTTCGCTCAAAAGTTCAATGTCTTTTGCGCGATAGTCTTTTTCTGCTTTCTCAAAATCAACCATGGTGCTGTTTATCCAAAAATATTCTCCGATATTATAAGCGTTTTTTGAAAAAATCACACCCCTATTAATGTATTAATAGCAATCAATGCGATACAAAAATCGCGAATGCGTTTCCTGAGATAGATAGATTGTTATTTCTCCGATATTTCTCCATAATAGGCGAGTCTAAGGAAACAAAATGACTATTTTTCTAAATATTGCATTCGCGTTCGGCCTTCTCACGTTTGGCTATTTGATTGGGTCCATTCCCACTGGTGTCATCATTGGCAAAGTCTTCTTTGGGAAGGATCCCCGCAAGGAAGGTTCACATGGATCTGGCGGAACCAACTCCTCCCGAGTTTTAGGGAAAAAGACAGGAATTATCGTCATCTGTTTGGATATTTTCAAAACCATTTCTGTTTTTTGGGCGAGCTGGTCTGTTATTTATTTTTCAGGCATTAAAGAATCAATCGCCCTTTGGGATAACGGCGTTTTGTATTTATGGTTAAGCGTTTTGGGGTGCGCGATTGGCCATTGCTATCCCGTTTATATTGGCTTCCGTGGCGGGAAGGCCGTTGCTTGTTTCATGGGTGCTACTGGTGGTGAAAACTGGCTTTTGTTTTTACTAGATTTTATCGTATTTTTCGGTGTTTACAGAATCGGTAAGAAGAAAAATATTGTTTCGTTTGCAAGTATCCTCTCATCAATGATTATTTCTCTAGTTGTTTGGACTCTCACTATATTAACATTGTTTGGTATTAACACTTCTATTTTATCGTGGGACTTTGGCTTAACAGGAACACTCCAAATTGGTTGGGAAGAAGGGCTTATTACAACCTTTATCCATCTTTTGCTTCTCTGGCGCCATCGGGAAAACATAAAAAGACTGAAGAGCGATCAAGAAGCTGCTTATAATTTATTTGGTAAATAATTAGTCGTTTATTAGTATATTTAAATAATTTTAAAAACATAGATAAAATCATATTATTTAGATGTATATAGGCGACATGTAAAACAAAAAGGCAGCTTACCGCTGCCTCATTATTTAGAACATTCCCTTACTGGTTGTCCATGTTTTTACGCACGGAATTCATAACGGCTCTGATTTGCGCTTCAGATGGTTTTCTGCCCATTTGCATATACATAGCGCGAATCATGTTTTCGTTGATCGGCGGATTTTTCTTCATTTGACTTTTAATCAAAGCTCTAGCACCGAAGAATCCTGCAATTAAGCCAACGACGAGCGCGACCATAACAAGGGCGAACCAATTCCCTTCCCAAGTCATGATTAAGCTCTCCCGTCGTATTTGCCCGTTGTCGTATCAACAGAGATTTTATCGCCTGGATTGATGAATAGAGGAACGCGAATCTTCATTCCAGTTTCTAGTGTTGCGTCTTTTGAACCACCATTCGTGATGGTGTCCCCTCTCACGCCTGGCTCACAATCGCTCACCGTAATCGCGACTTTCGCTGGAAGTTGGATACCAAGAATTTCTTCATCGAAGCTCACCATGATGACTTCCAAATTTGGAACAAGATATTGAGCTTCGTGCTCAAGGTTTTGGTGACCAATTTCGACTTGATCATAGGTTTTTGGATCCATGAAAACGTAGGTCGTCCCCGAATCATAAAGATATTGCATCGTTCTTTTGTCCAAACGTGCTTCTTCCACGTCATAGCCACTATTTCTAGCAAGCTCCGTGATGGCGCCAGTACGGACATTTTGGACTTTGATCTTTGCGACCATTTTTCTCATTGCCGTTTTGTTGAGAAGAATGTCGATGACGCGATATAAGACCTTTTCATCGATAAAGTAATTGCCCGGGCGTAATTCTGTAACGTTCATAATAAAAACTCCTTAATTGCTGTAGCAACGAGAATATTCTACTCCACCTCTTTAGAAGAGGGTATCTTTTTTCGCTATCTAGCGAAAGGAAAAGCCAGGGTTGAAGCGAAGTTCGTTATCAATAGTCGTTCCTTCACCATGTCCCGGATAAACCTTCGTTTTCAAAGGAAGCCTCGCCAGTTTTGACAAACTATCGGCGATTTTGCTTCCATCTCCTCCTGGTAAATCGGTTCGACCATAGTTTAGGTGAAACAAGGTATCTCCGCTCAGTAGTGCTTTCTCTTTTTCCAAGTAGTAGCAAACGCTTCCTTCTGTGTGAAATGGTGTTGAAATCACACGAATCGCATTGCTTCCGATTTCTAGCTTCTCGCCATCAAAAATCTCATGAATATCAATATTATCGATAGATAATCCATCCATTAAATTATATTTTGGGTTCGTTAAGCACCTTGTGTCCTCACGTCCCATATAAACAGGTGCTTTGTGCTTTAACGTAAGAAGACCATAGATATGATCGTAATGGCCATGCGTCAATAAAATCGCGAGCAATGATCGATAATGAGCATCGATGAAACGATCTAATTTTGCATTTGTGTTGTCACCTGGATCGACTAAAATACAGTCTTCGCCAAAGTTCCCAATAAAGTAAGTATTGCAAAATATGGAATTTCCATTAATCTTCGTAATCATAAGTATGAAAAAAGAAAAGGCCCATAGTGGGCCAATATTATTTAGCTTCTTTATGGAGCGTCTCTTTTTTGCAGCGAGAGCAATATTTTTTGATTTCCATCTTGTTTGGATGGGTCTTTTTGTTGCGTGTGGTGATGTAATTGCGTTCACCGCATTCACTGCATTTAAGGATTACTTGATCACGTTTACTTGCCATATCGATTCACTCTTCTTTCTTTTCGCGAGCGTAATCTTAGCATATTGATAAACCTAAATCTATATTTTTCAGCAATAGTCTTTTCTTTTTTCTCCCCTCCCATCGCTTAATGATTGAATGTATACTATTTTCAAATTCATTATGACAATGCGCGAGCAGACAAAAAAGATTCAAATCGGCCCCCTCTCTTTGGGCGGAAGCAGCCATGTGGTTATTCAATCAATGGCAAATATCAAGACAAGCAACGTCGATCTTGTTTCGAAACAAATTAACGAATGTGCCAAATACGGCGCTGAATTAATGCGCGTTTCAATTTTGGATTTTGATGACGCAAGAGCGATTCACGATATCAAAAAGCGCATCAATATCCCTCTTGTTGCAGACATTCACATCGATTACCGCTTGGCTTTGGAGTCAATCGCTAATGGCGTTGATGCAGTTCGCATTAATCCTGGCAACATTGGCAATGAAGTCAAAATCAAAGCGGTCGTCGATGCTTGCAAGGAAAAACATGTCCCGATTCGTATCGGCGTCAATTCCGGTTCTCTTGATCAAGATGTTTATAAGGGAAGAGAGACGATTCGAGCGGAATGGCTCGTTCAAAGCGCCGAAAAACACACAAAAATTCTCGAACAATTGGGGTTTTATGATATTGTCCTTAGCCTTAAGGGCTCTAGCGTTTTAGAAACTATTGCCGCCTATCGACTGGCGAGTGAGCGTTTCTCCTATCCTTTACATTTGGGCATCACTGAAGCGGGTCCGAAGGATGTCGGCTTATTGCGAAGCGCAGCGGGATTATCCCCTCTTTTATTGGATGGCATCGGTGATACAATCCGCATTTCCTTAAGCGACGATCCCGTCGAAGAAGTTAAAGCAGCATGCCGCCTTTTACATGATTTGGGACTAAAGGATGATTATCCGACTTTTATTTCTTGCCCAACGTGCGGAAGAACGGAAGTCAATCTCATTCCCCTTGCGAAAAAAATTCAAGCTTATTTAGAAGAACATCATGTTAATAAAACTGTTGCAATCATGGGCTGCATTGTAAATGGCCCTGGCGAAGCAAGACACGCCGATTTAGGCGCTGCTGGCGGAAACGGAGTGTGGGCCATTTTCAAAAAAGGCATCGTGATTAAGCATGTTGCCGACAAAGACGTATATGAAGAACTGATTCAAGAAATCAATGGGCTTTAGTGATAAATAGCACAATGTTATTTCAAATGTTCACGCCAATTCGCTTCATAATGGTGATCGCGAAGCATTTGAATCTCTTTTTGATATGGAAATAATGTTTCCTTTCCTTCGATAATCGTCGGCGTTTCCAAAATCTTTGGAACGGCCGCTAGAAGAGGATCTGTAACCCATTTTTCTAGTGTATCGTAACCAATCGTGCCATAACCGATATTTTCGTGACGATCTTTATGAGAACCAATTTCATTCTTGGAATCATTGAGATGAATCACTTTCAATCGCTCTAAGCCGAGAACGCTGTCGAAAAGAGAAAGAATTGCAGAGACATTAGAAACATCTAACCCAGCGTCATGAATATGGCATGTATCAAGGCAAATGCCGATTCTATCTTGCCTTTTTATGCCATCGATAATGGCTTTTAGTTCCAAGAAAGAAGAACCGATTTCACTTCCTTTTCCTGCCATTGTCTCCAAACAAATCGTCACATTCGAATCGTCTTTGTCTAGCACTTCGTTTAGTCCTTCCTTGATGTAACGAATGCCTTCTGCCTTTGACTCTCCGACAGAGCTTCCCGGATGGAGAACGAGTTTTGTGAGGTGGAAGGCGCTCACCCGCTTTAATTCTTCTAGCAAAAAACGCTTGGCAAGTTCCCTCGTTTCTTCCTTAAGAGGATTGGCGAGATTGATGATATAAGGAGCATGGACGACAATTTTACTTTCATCGAAGCCTTTTTCTTTCAAAAACGCGCGCCCTTCTTCGATGCGGAGGGAGGAAGTCGGCAAACGCTTTGTGTTTTGTGGCGCGCCCGTATAGAACATAAAGGTATTTTCGCCCCAACTATAGGCACGCTCCGCTGTCCCTAGATAAAAGGAAGGAGAATTCAAGGAGAGATGACTCCCCAAAAATAGTTCGTTCATTATTCTTCGCCTCCTGCGTTCTTCTTTGCTTCGGCGCGATATTTCTTCTCAAGTTCCTTGCGAACACTTTTCTGAATTGCCTTGCGCCGATATTTGCGTTTCACTTTTTCAATCGCGATTTTCTCTTTCTTTTTATAGCCAGGTTTGACGATCTTTCCTCTATGTTTGGCTTTCGCAATTTTAATTTCTTTGATTTCGTCTTCGTTCTCAAACGCTTTTTTCTTGCGAAGTTTTTCTTTTGGGAGCAAGCCCACTGGATCTCTCTTCAGTTCATTTTTACGTAAGGTATAGAAATCGAATTGTACGCCTTCGTCAATTAAAGCAAGCGGTAGCTTCGTGGAATCATCATCGTAAAATACCCAAGAATCCCCTTCTCTTCCGAACCGGCCAGTCCTTCCAGCACGGTGATGGTAAAACTCTAAGTCTGAGGGTAAATCAACCGAAACGACATCCGTTACATCGGGAATGTCCATCCCGCGGCTCAATAAATCGCTAGCGACGATGATCGAACTTTTATTGTCGCGAATTGCGCGTAAGGCTTTTTTCCGGTTTCTATCGTCTAAATCACCAGAAAAATAAATTGCTTCATATCCTTCGCTCACCAAAAACCGATAAATCGCGGCGACTCTGTCTTTCGTGCTCGCAAAGACGATACATAGATACGGATTGCGAATTTTTAAAAACGAAAGAAGCGCCGCTTCTTGACCTTGGTGTTTAATGTCCACTAGATGATGGCGAACGCCACTTGCCGTGTTGATATTATCGCTTTGGTATTCGAAGTCACTTTGGACAAAACGGTTAAGCTCATCTTTAAGATTTTGTTTTAGTGTGGCCGAAAACACAAGGATTTGCGGTTTGTTCAAAAGAGAAAACAAAGCGGCGACATCCTCAAAATAGCCCATTTCAAGAAGCATGTCTGCTTCATCAAGAACAACTGTTCTCACATTATTCAAAGATAAAGAATGCTGTTCGACTAAAATATCGCGAATTCTTCCAGGAGTGCCGATAATAAGATGCGGTGCGATAGTTAGACCTTCCACGTTTTGACTTACATCGGATTCGCTTGTGAATAATCGCACTTTGAATTTCGGAAAAAAGCGGATGAATTCGCGGGCAAAATCGTAAGTTTGTCTTGCGAGTTCTCGCGTTGGGCAAATCACAACGTCCTGCAAGCGCGGCAAATTCATATCGAGTTTCGCTAAAAGAGGGATGAGATAAGCGTGTGTTTTCCCACTTCCCGTCGCACTTTGTGCAAGAAGCGATTTGCCTCGAAGGACCTTTGGAATCACTGCGTTTTGGACAGGCGAGGGCTCCAAATAGCCAAGTTTGTTCACCGCGTTAATTAAATTGGTTGGTAAGTTATATGCTTTGAAAGATGCCATAGTATCGAAATTATAGATGTTTTGTAGGCTAGACGCCACTAATTAGGTATAATCGGATGGTATGAAAGTCTATCGTTTGGAGCCTCATTCTTATTGTGAAGGCGTTGTTAAAGCCTTCTTACTTGCGAAAAAAGCAAAAAAAGAAAATTCTGGAAAGAATATCTATCTTCTTGGATCCCTCGTCCACAATGAAGAGTCGATTAAAGAACTTACATCAGAAGGTTTTATTTTGCTTGATGAAAGGGAAGGAGATTTATTCTCCCTTTTACAAAAAATACCTGAAGGATCTGTTCTTGTTTTCTCTGCACATGGTCACCCTTCCTCTTTCGATTGTTATGCGAAAAATAAGAAAATGGTTGTTTATGATGCCACATGCGAAAAAGTGAAAGATAATTTAGAAATAATCGCTTATTTTGTTCATGCTGGTCGCGAAGTCATTTTCTTAGGAGAGACGAATCACCTTGAAGCTAATGCTGCGCTTTCTTATGGGGACAAAGTGCATTTGCTCGATCCGAAAAAGATGAACGAATTCCCTTTTGAAAAAATCAAAGACAAGGCTCCTGCTTTTTTGAGTCAAACCACGATGGGCGAAGAAGAAGTTCGCCTTGGTGGAAAATTCGTCTTAGATCATATTCCAGCCGCTTTTATCATCGATGGACGGTGCGATAGCACAAAACGGCGTCAATTTGCCTTGCGTTTAGCGCCTAAAGAAGCCGATTTAATCGTTGTTTTAGGTTCTAAATCAAGTAACAACACGATGAAGCTCGTTTCCATCGCTAAAGAATCGCATCCCGATGCGAGAGTGTTTCGCGCCCTTGACGTGGAAGAACTGCAAAAATTCAATCTTCGCCCCTATTCGTATTGCGTTTTGACTAGTGGCGCTTCCACTTCCCCCAAAGTTTACGAAGAATGTCTCCGATATTTAGAATCCATTTAGCCGAGCACGGTCTTTTGAATCATTTCATTTTCTTCAAGCAATAATGCTCTTTTTTCTTTCGGCAAAAACTCATTTTTTAAAATTTCGTTATTTAAAGAGAAAAGCCGAGAAAAATGCTTCTTCCAAGCATCGCTTTTTCGTTTGATTTCGATTGGGCCGAAAAAAAGTTCTTCCTCTGAATAAGAAACCGGTTGCGTTGATTTAACAAAAAGTGAGACGCAATAGGGCTTTCCTTTGTCGAAGAGAAATAAATCGTCTTCCATCTTATAGCCTGTTAGAGCGAGCCACTTGAGCAAAATGGGCATATCTGAATGAGCATCGATGACAAGATACTCAATTCGTTTTAATCTTTCTTTGTGTGAGGAAAGAATATCGCGAATCAGTAACCCTCCCATTCCCGCAAGAATCAAGCCGTCGACCTCTTCGGGAATCATCTCAATGCCATTTGATAAAGATGTCTCGATTCTATTTGATAATCCAAGTTCCTTAATCGCCTTTTTCATCGACAAAAAAGGACCTTTTTTGTTGTCAACGGCAAATACACGTTCACAAATATTTCGCTTTGTAAGCTCGATGGGAACGAGCGCATGGTCACTTCCGATATCAGCAGGAAAAGAGCCTTTCCTCACAAACTGAATCACCGCTTCTAAACGTATCGAAAGCTTATTTCCCATCATTCTCGATGGCCTCGCGCATTTTACGCAACGCCTTTTCTTTGATTTGGCGGATGCGTTCGCGCGAAACATGATAGTCTTTCGCGATACTCTCCCCCGTTTCTTTGTCTTTACCAGAAAGGCCGTAAACACGGCTCACAATGTCTTTTTCTTGCGAGCTTAGCGCGCTTAGGGCAACAGCCAATTGACGCATATTATCCTCGACATCGAGAAGACGAGTGATATCAGCCTCGCTATTTTCGTCTGCTTCGAGGTCTCCTAACTCGCTATCCTCCTCTTCGCCAACCTTCTCATTGAGTGATATGGCTGAAGTTTTGGAAAAAGAATCGAGTTCATTGATTTTTTCTTCATTCCATTCTGGATAAGCCTCGATGAGCTCTTCATCGCTCGGTTCTTTACCAAGACTTAAAGAAAGTTCGGCTCTATTTTTCTTTAAGCGCGCGATTTCTTGTGCTTTATGGGTAGGTATTCTCACCGCATTTTTTGCGTCACCAATCCCTCTAGTTATCGCTTGCTTAATCCACCAAGTCGCATAAGTTGAAAACTTAAACCCACGCGTATAGTCGAATTTATCAACCGCATGAATTAAGCCCTCGTTTCCATTTTGAATTAAGTCGCTGAAAGGGACATCGTTTCTCCGGAATTGGGAAGCGATATCAATAACAAGGCGAAGATTTGAAGTGATAAGCGTTTCTCTCGCTTTTCTCCCCTCATTCACGATTCTTTGAAGGTTTTTCTCGTCTGTTTTGTCAATTAGTAATGTCGCTTCGGCTTTTTTGCCAAGTTCCATTTTTTCCCCTAATTGTATTTCTTCCTCTTTCGTGAGCATCGGGTATTTACCCATCTCACTAAAATAGAAAGAAAGTCCGTCTTGGGAAGAAACGCTTCCAGAAGGAGCGATAATGTCGTCTTTGATGGGAACCCCGTTTTCTTCAAGTCGAGAAGAAAGCTCGTTGTATTCATTTTCTGATAACGAATATTCATCAGATAGGTCAAGAACGGTCGCTCGCAAAAGATAGCCTTTTTCCTCTTTGAGACGTAATGCTTCTGCGAAGGCTTTATCAAGTTGACTCATTTTTGTAACATTCATTATTTTTTGGAAGTATCGGGTCCATTCATTGTGAAAGTATCACGATAATCCCCTAATTTTTTCGCGCGGGTTGGGTGACGCAATTTACGAATCGCTTTCGCTTCGATTTGACGAATTCTCTCTCGAGTGACACCAAAATCTTTGCCGACTTCTTCCAATGTTCTTGGCCGGTTATCATCAAGTCCGTAGCGAAGACGGAGAACTCTCTCTTCGCGATCCGTCAAATCCTTCATGATTTCGTATAGTTCGTCTTTAAGAAGAGATTTTGTCGTATATTCTTCGGGAGATTGTGCCTCCTTATCTTCAATAAAGTCGCCCAAATGGCTGTCATCCTCTTCACCGATTGGGGTTTCTAAGGAAACGGGTTCCATGGCAATACGCTGAATTTCGCGAATTCTTTCTGGAGATAAAGCGCCATCCATCTTCGCACTGATTTCTTCTGCGCTAGGATCACGGCCAAGTTCTTGGACGAGCTGCCTTTGAACACGGGTCATTTTGTTTATGGTTTCCACCATATGCACAGGAATTCGAATGGTTCTAGCTTGGTCGGCAATGGCGCGCGTAATTGCTTGGCGAATCCACCAAGTCGCATAGGTCGAAAATTTGAAGCCTTTCGTATAATCGAATTTTTCTACGGCCTTAATAAGACCCATATTCCCTTCCTGAATCAGATCAAGGAAATGCATGCCGCGTCCGACATAATGTTTCGCGATTGAAATTACGAGACGCAAATTAGCGGTAATAAGCTTATTCTTAGCGTTTTGCCCGTCATCAACTTCGCATTTCGTCAAGAAAATTTCCTTTGTTGGGTAATTGAAACGAATGGCTTTATTCCATTTCTCATAGTCAAGATCGCCATTATTCTTTTGATATTCGTCGTAAAACTCTTTTAGCTTTTTCTCCGCTTCTTCCCCTGCGGCGATTTGCTTGGCGAGTTCCGTCTCTTCTTTTGCAGTAAGCAAATTGACCTTGCCAATTTCTTTGAGGTACATCTTGACGGAATCGTTGACTTTTACCTCTCCAGATTGGAGTTTGCTGAAATCATCGATGGATTCGACTTCGTCTTTCTCGTCACTTTCATCGCTGAGTTCTTCGTCGGCTTCCATCTCCTCATTTTGCTTTTCGAGATCGATTTCGCCAACATCGGCATCTTCAAGAGAGGTTTCTTCGTCATCACCGATGATTTTGATTCCGCTGCTTTGGAAAAAATCGATAAGTCCTTCGTAGTCATCCTCGCTTAGGTCATATTTGCTCGTGACGTCCATGATTTCGCCTTGATCGAGACTTCCTTTTTCTTTTCCTCGTTTGAGAAGATCTTTCTTTAATTCTTCGATGAGCTTTGCTTGCTCATCTTCTTCGTCATCCAAAATAATTTCGTCATCGAGCTCGGTCGTTTCTTCGATCTCTGCTGTTTTTTTGTTTTTCTTCGTTGCCATGATTGTTCTCCTTTTGTTTCCTTATATATTGATGCTTCCATTAATTAACTTCTTTTTTATCGAAATTCTTCATTTTCTCTTGGATGTACTTATTGATGAGGTCGATTTTTTCTTGATCATTACTCGCTTCGCGGTAATCCGTTTTTATTTTGTGCCTTTCCCTCAGCTTCATCCTTTCAGATTGAATCGTTTTAGAAATGCTTTCAAGGGTATTTCCTGCTAAAGGGGGATAAAGAGTTTCCGCAGCTACGCTCATTAAAGTGTCAATTAGCTCTTTTTTATTTGAGAACGCGCGTGATTCGATGAGACTGATAAGAGAAGAAACACTCATACTGTCTGGGTTTGATTCGATGACGACATTCGCAAGCTGATTGAGTACAGGATCGAAGAAATTATCGACATTCCTTTCGAAGAATGTCACTGCCTCTGCGTTATTGAGCATATAGTAGAGAAGTTCTTTTTCTGCATTGAACAAACGCTGATAGGAACGCCGGTTCAAGCGAAGAGCGCTAGGATCGTCCCTCACTTCTAGCTGGGCCAAATCCGCTTCGTCGATTTCCTCTTGCTTGTTTTTGGTAAAAAGACGCAATTGGCCTCGAATCGTTTCCGGCAAATACCCTGTTGCTTTTGATAATTTGTTAATGTAGTCCTCGCGATCGACTCCTACGTTTGTTGCAGATAAGAAAGGGAGGAAATGATTTAATGCCCTCCTTTTTTCTTCTTGCGTTGATAAGGAACGAACATGCAAATAATAGTTCAGTTGAAAATCAAAAGGATCGGCTAAAGAATTCATTGCTTTTTTGAGCGCTGATGCCCCTTCTTCTTGGTAAATATCATCCGGATCCCTTTGGTCTTCTGCGTTTAAAACAAGTCGGAATGACAATCCTGCTTTTTGAAGAGGGCCAATTGCTTTCATCATCCCAATTTGTCCAGGATCATCTCCATCTAGACACAAACGAATTTCAGCATTCAGCTTTCGTAAAAGCTCAATATGCTCTTTGGTGAGATTCGTACCCATAAGCGCGACGGCGCTTGCGATTCCTGCATTCCCTAAAGCAATGGTATCCATGAATCCCTCCAAAACATAAACATAACCATCGTGATGGGCGTTTATCTTCGCATTATGGTAGTTATAAAGAATTTGCCCTTTGTGGAAAATCTTTGTTTCAGGGCTATTCACGTACTTTGCGCTGTCTTCTTCTTTTAGACGACGGGCCGAAAAACCGACAACTTGGCCATATGGGTCACAAAGAGGAAATATAAGGCGCCCTGCGTTAGAATCACTTGTTCCTTGAGCTTTCGCCAAAGCGATGCCGATATCTTCGATTGATTTTAATGAGTGTCCTTTTGCTTGCAAATATTGGATGGTTTTCTTTCCATCTAACGGTGCATAGCCTAAACCATATTTTTCAATATCTTCTTGACTTATACCACGTTTTTTTAAGTAATCTCTCGCTATCTCCGCTTCAGCGGTTGAAAGAGAATATTGGTAATAGCTTTGTAAATCGTTTATGCATCGAAAAAGCGTTTCGATAGAAGGATCGATTTTCCTTATTGTGGTTCTTTTTGCGAGTCGAGGGTCATGAAAGCCAACCAAGTCAGCGAGTTTTCGCGCCGCCTCTTCGTATCCGATTTTCTCGTAGTGTTGAATAAAAGTGATCGCGTTTCCTCCCTCACCACAAGAAAAGCATTTGTAGATTTGCTTGTCTTTTGAGATGTACAGGGATGGATGCTTATCGTCATGAAAAGGGCAAAGAGCAACGTAACTCCGTCCTTTTTTTATGACGTGAATATAAGAGGAAATAACAGTGACTATATCACAAGATTTTAAGAGATTTTCAATCACGTCTTGCTCAATCATCTAGTTTTCCCTTCCTATTAATATATTACTACGTAATATAAAACAACTAATTAACAACCAAATAATAACTATATTAGAAGAAACACTTCACTTTAAAATAGTTCACGAGTTCGGTGATAGGCATACGGATTTGTTTCATAGAATCACGCTCTCGGATGGTGACGCTTTGATCGTTAGGCGTCTCAAAATCCACAGTGACGCAATATGGCGTCCCAATGGCATCTTGGCGACGATAACGTTTGCCTATAGAAGCAGTAACGTCGAAAGTGCAGGAGAAATACTTATTGAGAATTGAAAGAACTTCCATCCCTTTATCTTCTAGTTTCTTTGATAAAGGCAAAACCGCGATTTTATATGGCGCCAAAGCCGGAGCCAAGTGCATTACAATACGTGAATCCCCTCCTTCTAAGGTCTCTTCGTCGTAAGAATCAATCATAACCATAAGCATAAGGCGGTCTAAACCCATACTTGGCTCGATGACATAAGGGATATATCTCTCGTTCGTTTCAGGATCGAAATAGGTCAAATCTTGCTTGCTATAGTTTTGATGCCTCGTTAAATCGTAATCTGTTCTATCGGCAACCCCGAGGATTTCCCCCCATCCTAGACTCGGGAAGTCATATTCAACATCAGTAGTCGCTTTGGAATAGAAGGCAAGCTCCGCTGGTTCGTGGTCTCTAAAACGGAGGTTTTCCGCCTTCGGGCCTAGCGACTCAACGAACTTAAGGCAATAATCCTTCCAGTAACGGAACCACTCTAAGTCAGTTCCAGGCTTGCAGAAGAACTCCATCTCCATTTGCTCGAATTCTCTTGTCCTGAACGTAAAATTTCCAGGAGTAATCTCGTTTCTGAAGCTCTTTCCAGCGTTACAAATGCCAAAAGGAATCTTTTTTCTTGCGGCACGTTGGACATTTTTGAAATTCACGAAAACACCTTGCGCGGTCTCTGGGCGAAGGTACACGGTGCTGCTGCTATCCTCTGTGACGCCGATGTGCGTTTTGAACATCATATTGAATTTGCGAATCGGCGTAAAATCACTTTTTCCGCAAACTGGGCATTTGAGCGAATGGGTTTTCATAAACTCATCCATGTCTTCAAAAGTCATGCCGTCCACATCGACATCGGGATATTGATCATGAATCAAAGAATCGGCACGATGGCGGGCATGGCAAGCCTTACAGTCCACCATCGGATCGTTGAATGTCGAAACGTGTCCTGTAGCTTCCCATACTTTTGGATTCATGAGAATAGCGGCATCGATTCCAACGTTTGTCGGGCTTTCTTGAACAAATTTCTTCCACCACATGGCCTTGATGTTTTTCTTTAGCTCTGCTCCAAGAGGACCGTAGTCCCATGTGTTCGATAATCCACCATAGATTTCACTGCCAGGGAATACAAAGCCCGACGTGACAAGATGCGACGTAATTTTCTCAAATGCAAACTTATTAGCCATAATTAAACCAAAAAAAGAACCTTTCTGTTGGACGCTTGTATTTTAGGGTAAAGAAATAGGTCGTCAACCCATTATAAGTGAACTTTTACAAGGAAGCTATCAACGGTTTTAAACTTTTGATTCGAATGTCCAACGTTTGATCCAAATATAAGCACAAATCGTTGATAATAACTAAACATTCGCGGTCATCGAACTGAACCCTCGACAAGTCAGAAAGGCGACAGCGAAACGCATAACGTACAATTTCTAAATAACGGGTTCCTGGATGTTTTAAGCCACGATGGTTCTCTTCGTGGTTGCATACAAAGCCGCCGGCCTCATAGTTGATTCCATTGATTCCGCTTTTTCTTTGACAATACACGCATTCGTCCACGTTTAGGCCATAGCCTTCTAGTTCGATGAGCCGAGCAAAAAGAAGCAACGTTAAAGTAAGAACAGAAAAACCGCTCTCAAGTGCTTTAAAACCTTCGTCTAGCCATAAAAAAGCGTCCGGCGCATCTTCTTCCATGATAAGTTTCCCGGCGACTTCAGCAAGAAAAGACAAAGAGGCCATCGTTTTCAAGTCATCTTTGTATATTGGCGCCTTAAGTAATGAACCTTCTTTTAGATTCCAAGTATTGCCGCTTTTTTCAAGCACAAACGAAGAAAATCCGAGCAAAAGCAGCGAAGAAGCGTTTTTACTGGTTATTTTTTTGGCCCCTCTTGCTCGAAAAGAGAAGACCCCTTCCTTTCCAATCGCGGTAACAATGTAATCGTTATCTTTATAAGGGCTAAGACGAATTACATACCCAAACGCACGTTTAGTTTCTTTCATCGTCTTCGTCGCTATAGCCGAAACTGCGCAATTTATCTGGCTTATTTCTCCAATTCGGCTCATGGCGAACTTGAATAAGTAGTTCGACCCTTTTCTTCCACTCTTTTTGCAAGTTTCGTCTGGCCGTCATGGATATGCGCTTAATCATCTCTCCACCCTTGCCGATGACGATTGCGACCTGTCCTTCTTTTTCTACGTAAATCGTTGCGCGAATTTTCACAATATCCTTATTTTCTTTAAAAGAATCGATAGTTACTGCACTTTGATGGGGAACTTCATCTTTCAAAAAGTGGAGGATTTCGCATCGTATCATTTCTTTCGCTATAAACAAAGGATCTTTATCCGTATAAGTCCCCTCTTCGAAATAGGCTGGCCCTTCAGGGAGCGCTTCTTGGATGGCGTCACGCACTTCTTTGAGCCCGAAATTCGTGAGCGCGCTCATTTGCAAAATGGTCGCGTCTGGGTAAGAAGATACGTAATGTTTGAGTAACTTTTCCATAGCAGGAGCAATAGCAAGATCGATTTTATTAATGACGATGAACAAAGGGCAATTCAGTTTTAAGGAAGCAAGGATTTTGTCGTCTTTACTCGTGTCGAGATTCTCAGCGCTTACAATGAAAAGAGCCGCATCAGCACCGCTCAATGAACTGCGCGCCTCTTTATTCATAAATTTATCAAGCGATTCTTCGCTTTCAAAAATTCCTGGAGTATCTATGAATACTAGCTGCGCATCTTTGCTTTGAAAAACTGCATCGATATTGTCCCTGGTTGTCTGGGGTTTCGGTGACACAATCGAAACTCGCTTCGAAAGAAGCGCATTAACAAATGTGCTTTTTCCCACATTAGGCTGACCTAAAATCGCGATAAAACCGCTTTTCATAAATCTTCACTCGTAAAAGCGAAAGGCAAAAGTTCTTCCACGTTTGTTTCCTTGATAAGGCCATCAAGATTTCCTAAATAAATCGGGGCATCGCTAGGAAAGAGTTCACTGATAACTTGACGGCACGCCCCGCATGGTGAGCAAGGTCCATCCGTATCCCCGACAATCGCAAGTGCGGCGAAATCTTCGATGGTTTTCCCTTCCATCATCGCATGGTATATTGCATTTCTTTCTGCACACATGGATAAAGGATAACTGCTATTCTCCACGTTCGCACCGAGATAGATATCTCCTTCTTTCGTTAGAAGCGCCGCGCCAACGGCGAAATGGCTATAAGGACTATAGGACAATTCTCTTGCCTCAATCGCTTTTTGCATGAGTTCTTCTTTGGTCATTCTTCATCAACCCTTTCTAAAATTTTATCTTGAAGCGGGAACATGATTTCCTCGTCTTCTTTTTTCATGTGATCATAGCCAAGCAGGTGAAGCAAGCCATGCGTGAACAGAAAAGAAAGCTCACGCATATCGCTATTGCCGATTTCTTTGGCTTGGCGAAGCGCAACAGGAACGCAGATTAGAATTTCACCAAGCATTTTCAGAACACAAGGATCGTTAATTTGATCTTCGGGCTTTTTATCATCGTTAAAGGCAAAGGAAATGACATCCGTGGGCCTATCGACATGACGATAATCGCGATTGATTTGGTGAATTGTGTCTTCGTCAACAAGCGAAACGTCGACTTCGTAATTCTCTTTGATACCAAGAAGCGAAAAAGTCGTTTCCGCAATTTTCTTGTAGCGTGCTTCTAAAACGTTATATTTTTCTTCAAAAGGGTTATCAAATAATAGTTCCATCCCTAGAATTCTATCACATCTTCTTATTTTTAGCGAAATATGAGGGGCAATTTTCTCAATTGTCTAATAGATATTCTTGAAAATACCCCTTCGCTACTTCATATTCACGCCTGTCATTCAGGAAATCGATCCCTTTTTTGCTAAGGAGGAACACAGCAAGCAAAGAGAATAAATGGAATAAGTAAAAATTTAAAGTTATTTCTTTCTCTCCCAATAGAGATAAAAGATTGCTCGACAGTAGTCCAACCGTCAAGACGATTCGTCCGTATTCTATTTCAGAAGCCAAAGAAGATGAAAGCGTCCCGATTGTTTTTAACGATGAAGTTATTTCTTCTTTACTTTGCTTCTTACTTAAAGAATTTTCCAAATTTTCGAGTACGTTTTCCTTTCGCGAAACGCGGTTTTTTATCATCGCTCCAAACCCCAAATATCCCAGAATCATCAAAAAAACTGGCAATAGGAAAAATGGATTATTGATTGCTATCAAAATAGTAAAGGCAAGCGCGACACATCCTGCACAAATCGAGTCTGGAATGCCATTCAACGCATATCTTTTATAGATATGGTATTGCTTATAAAGCTGTATCATTTCTTTGCTGTCATCTCGATAAATTTTCCCAAGTGTCGTTTCGTCGAGTTCTCGATTGGTACGTAAAGTGATGATTCTATTTACAACAGAGAGTAGTCCAAAAATAACAAAAGAAAGAACCGGCAAGAGTATATTTCCTTCTTGATAGAAAAAGGCAAGCCCAGCAAGTAAAGAGCCTTCCGAAACTAGCGACAAAAGTGTCAATAAAGCCCTCTTGACCGGGTTGATGATTGCTTTCTTAGGGGGGTAAGCTATGGAAGAACCCTTTTCTAAGATTCCAAATACGCCCGTCCACATTCTTTCGAATTCAGCTTTCTTTTTCTTACATTTCCCAATTGCAGGGTCGTAATAATAGACAGCACCCTTTTTGATTTTTCTTACGTAAACCATATGGCCGTTTTTTCTATCGCCCAATGTCGCCAAGAATCCCTGTTTTTTGGAAAACGGGTAATTAATCTCCTTCTTCTCAGCTTCATAAAACGACAAGGCATGTCCATACCTTTTTGCACCTTCCTCCAAATCGCTTAGCGAATTTGGCGGATGTTTCTCGAGTTTTGCGTCTCGATACCGCATTTTCCCCGTTTCATTGACGAGGATCATCCGGAAGCACGCTAAGGCGCATGCGTCTTCCTTGATTTGATAAGTGAAATATCCCATCACTCATCTATAGACATTTTTTCCTCGTTTTACCAAAAATTCTTTTTAAAAATAAAAAAGCCTCCATTAGGAGGCGTTTCTTACCACTTTTTGCGGCGGGCCATTTCGCTCTTCATTTTGCGGCGAAGGCCTGTTTTCAAATAGAATTCGCGTTTGCGGCTTTCCATAAGGACTCCGCTTTTATTCACGCTGCGTTTGAAACGACGAAGCGCGTCATCAAGAGATTCGCCTTCACGAACTACTGTTTTGATTGCCATCAACTATCACCTCGTCTTTCTAACGAGTGCTATTGTAACCTTTTATCGATGGAAAACAAGAAATTTCCATAGTTTTAGGAGAAAAACAGCAATTAAAATGGAATTGCTATTTCAATATCTCTTTCCATTTTGAGAGTATCACGTCTTTGCTGAACCGTTTTGCCCCTTCGAATGCTTTTGCTTTCGCTTCAGCAAGTTTGCTTTCATCCGATAAAAATTCAATGATTTTGTCTGCGAATAAGGATGGATTTCGCTCTTGAATGACCCATCCGTCTTGATTGTCCAAGAATAGTTCGGCAATTGGGCCTTCCCATTTAGTGGTGATTAAAGGTCTTGAACAAGCGTTTGCCTCCCCTTTCACCAAATAATAGCCTTCGAATTTAGAAGTACACAAAACGAGATCTGCATTCAAATAATCCTCTTTTGTCGTTGCGTGCCCGACGATGATTTCAACTTCAGATAGATGGGCGTCAGTAACGAAGGCGCGCATCTCCTCCTCTAAATGCCCTTCTCCATACATTTTCATGCGAAAAGAAAAAGAACGATCGTGAAGGACTTTTGCAATCTTCAAAGCAAACAGAGGATCTTTTTGTTCCGAGAAACGACCGATAAAAACAATCGTCCCCTGGTGATAGCTCAAATCCAAAACGGGGTCGAGCTTGATTGGGTTATATACGAAAGTAGATTTACTTCTTAATGAACGCTTCCTTTCGCAAACCCTATCCATCGTTGAAGCGGTAAGGAAAATGAATTTTTCTGGTTTTCTGGATAAGAAAAAGCCTAAGCGATTCGCAAAAGAAAAGAATTCTTTTTCATTGAAATGGAAATGGAAGAACACATGGCCTTTTTTCGGTGCATTCAAATAGGAATCCAAAGCGCTTCCGATATAAATAGAATCCTCGTCCATGAGGGAAGCGATTCGTTTTCTAACACGGTTGCGATGAAAAGCAAAAGCATCAAGCGTGTCTTTGAATAAACCAAAAAGTCCCTTCCAATTCCTCTCTTTCACGTACTTTGCGCAATATTGATCAAAACGTCCAACGCGAGTAGGAACATTTAATTCGATGATTTTAATACGAGGGTCAAGCGTATAACTGATTTTTCCCTCGATTTTGCTTAAGACGATAAGATGAATATCGTAATATGGGCAAAGCATATTCATAAGCTCTATCGAAACGGTTTCCGTTCCACCAATGAGATTTAGGTTTTGCACACCCCAGAAGATTTTTTTCATCGTCCTATTTTAACGCAACTACAACGAGAAAAGAAAAGCGGGATTGCTATCCCGCGTTTTTTTGTTTCAACAAAGACTCGTAAACTTTTTTTAGTTCGTCTCCGACTGCACCTAAATTTCTTTCTTCCGCAACTTGATATCCTGCCTTCAAAATGGAAGGATCGTCTCCATTTTCTAAAATGTGACCAAGCTTTGAAATGAATTCTTCCGTCGTTTTGGCTTTATGACAGTTTATTCCGTCTTTAAGCCAAGGATCATAGACGCCGATATCACGGATAAGAAGCGGCGTTTCGCTTGCAAGAGCCTCCAAAGTCACGATTCCTTCCGTCTCTTCACGAGATGGGAAAAGCATGCAAGAGGCAAGTCGATAGGATGCTTTGATGAGATCCCCTTTGATATAACCAGGCATGATAACATTGCTTGGCTTATGCGAAAGAAGATGGTGAATGCGCGAGGATTGAAGAATCCAGTCCAAATGCCCAAACCATATGAATTTAATCGCTGGATAAGCGCGCGCAACTTCAAAGAAAGTATCAATTCCTTTTCTCATAAAAGGGAAGCCGACACCCATCACGAATTTTTCGCCTTTTGCAAGAGAAAAGAGTTTCCGAAATGATTCTTGTGCATCCAAATTACTTTGATATTCATTGGTATCGATTCCATTAGAAATCGCAATTACTTTCGTACCCAAGTGATAAGAATCAATACACTTTTTAGAATACTCGGTCGGAGTAATGATAAGGTCAGCCTCTCGATACATCTTGTCCAATTGATGGTCGAAAACCGGCTCAATGAGTTTCCAACAAGCGAAAGAATCGCGAAAATCCTCATGAGTGCTATGTCCGTGTACAATGACGGGAATGCCTTTTTTCTTGCAGCGCTTCAAAAGACGCTCGCTTTTCGCCCAAATTGTGTTGATATGAGCGATATCGAAAGAATCTTTCGGGTCGTAAGTGACGTTGATTCCCGCTGCTTTTAACGCAATGGTTTGATGGCGCTGCGCCCGGCCAATTCCGCTATTGCCGATTTTATCGTAGTCCTGAAAATAGAGAAGGACTTTCATTTTTATTTCTCTTCCATGATTTCGACGCTATGGCTACATCCGATGCGATTCGCGCCAGCTTTGATGAGATCAAGCATCTGTGATTTCGTATGAATCCCACCTGCTGCTTTCACGCCAACGTACGGTCCGACAGCATCGCGCATCAATTTTACGTCTTCGACTTTTGCTCCGCCTTTACCAAAACCAGTCGACGTCTTGACAAAATCAGCACCGCCTTTCGCGGCCGCTTCTGAACAAGCCACGATTTCTTCTGGTGTCAAATAGCAGTTTTCCAAAATGACTTTAAGCGTCTTGTTTCCAATTGCCTCTTTTACCATCTTTACTTCGTCTTCGATGAAGGCGTAATCGTGTTCTTTCGCCATGGAGACGTTTTGGACCATATCAATTTCGTCCGCTCCATCGGCCACGGCTTGCTTTGCCTCAAACGCGATTGATTGCGGGTTAGAAGCCCCGAGAGGAAAACCGACAACCGTGCAAACTTTTACATCAGTTCCATTCAAAAGCTTTTTCGCGACTTTCACATAGAAAGGATTGATGCAAACGCTCATAAAATCGTATTTCTTCGCTTCTTCGCAAAGTTTGACGATATCGGCGATGGACGCATATGCGTTTAAATTCGTGTGGTCAAAAAATTTATTGTAATTCATGTTTCTTCTCCTTCTTTTATTTTACACGATTGGGACGAAGGCGAGAATGAAAAAAACGAGCGAATGCTCGTTTTCCTTATTTGGTTGGCTCGCCCGCTTCTTTTTTGTGATGGACGATTTCTTTGCCTTTATAATAGCCGCATTCCGGGCAAACGGTGTGGCTATCGATAAGCGCGCCGCAATGGGAGCAAACTGTCTTTCCGGTGATTTCGAGTTTGAAATGCCCTCTGCGTAATCTTTTTCTTGTTTTCGATGTTCGTCTTTGTGGTACCGCCATGATAAATATCCTCTTTTCGGTGCTTGATTATATTCTCTTCTAAAAGAGAGTCAATAATTCGTTATACAATGTAATAACTTTTCAAACTTTCATTCGATTGTTATCGTGATGAATATGAATTATCGGATTTTAGTTTGCTTCGTTCTCTTTTTGATAAACAACGGTCGCAATCTTTCCGTGCATTGCTTCTACGTAAGGCACACGAACATGCAAATAGTTGCTCGTATGCCCCATGGAGACACCCTTTTTTGGATCGTCTTCCTCGAAAAGCACTTCCATCTTTTTCCCAAGGAAAGAAGATTCATATTCTTCTTGAAGCTTTTTAGCGATGGCTAATAGCTCATGGACGCGTCTCTCTTTAGTTTGAGGCTCGACTTGATCTGGCAACGTAGCGGCGAGTGTTCCGCTACGTGGGCTGAATGGGAAAACATGAATTTGACTGAATTTTGCCTTTTGAACAAAAGCAAGTGTTTCCTTCCACTCTTCTTCGCTTTCACCAGGGAAGCCTACAATCACATCCGTGGTTAGGGCAATATCGTGTCGCGCTTGTCGTAACATCGTAATTGTTTCTAAAAAAGCATTCACATCATACGGCCGATGCATTCTCGCTAAAACGCTAGAACTCCCGCTCTGGAGAGGAATGTGAACGTGATTAGCGATCGCGGGATACTGAATGAGCAAATCTTTGAATTTCGGCGTGATTTCAGCGCTTTCCAAGCTTCCTAAGCGAAGACGATACAAAGAAGGATTTGCCAAAAGAATGTCATTCACCAAATCGAACAAATCATAGGAGGAAGAAAAATCATTCCCATATTTCCCAATGTGAACACCCGTCAAAACGATCTCTTTATATCCTTGTTCAACGAGATTTTTCGTTTCCAAAAGAATGTTATTTTTGTCGCGGCTTCTGCTATTCCCACGCAAAATCGGGATAAGGCAGTATGAGCAAAAATTATCGCAGCCATCCTGGATTTTTAAATAAGCCCGCGCTTGATTTGTCAAAGCGATTTGTCCCATTTCTTCGAACTTTTCGTGGCGAACGTTTTTTTTCACGTCAATAACAGGCGGTGTTATTTTTTTCGCGATGATTTCCTTTAAGTATTCTACGATTTTGTTTCTTTCGCTCGTTCCTACAATGATATCAACACCCATGCTCGCGACTTCATGGGCGTGAATCTCGCTATAGCAGCCCATAACCACAAGAATCGCCTTGGGTGATAAACGTCTGAATTTGCGAATATGCTGGCGGCTTTTTTGGTCCGCGACATGCGTAACACCACATGTATTAATCACAATAACATCGGCATCGTTATAGGAAGAAGCCTCTTTAAAACCTGCTAAAAGGAACTGCTCCCGCAAAGCGTTGGTTTCATACCCATTTACCTTACAGCCCAACGAAAACAGGAAAAATTTCATCTTTTCTCCTCTTTCTTTCGGAAATCGGATACAAAACGCATAGAGATGAATCCGTTTTCGAATAAAGCATTGATTAAGCCGTTTTTGTCACTATAGAAATAAGCATCAGCGACGTTTTGGAGACGCTTTATCATGTGCGTTTTCACGGCTTTTTCGAGATATTTATCGAACAAAGCGAGTTTTGCGTCAAGACGCCCTTGGTCATTGATAAAATAAAGAGTGTCCGCATCATAATCGTAGAAAGCGCAAACCTTGCCTTCTTCTTTGACCTTCACAAATTTTGTGAAATAAGAATCGTATATTTTGTTGCCATAATAATCGAAAGTGTCGATAAGCAAAGGCTCGTAAACCCTTAAAAGTTCTTTGTAGGGCTCTTTTGACAGTTTCATGAAATCATGACTGTAAATCCGATTGATGGACAAAGGGAAAGAAGGAATGAATATCTTTTCCTCTTCGTATGTGAAATAAGGAAGATCACTCATTCCCATGTCCATGAATTCCTTCAGTGATAAGGAATCATCAACGTTTTTCTTTTTGCTTTTCTCCGCATAGAGTTTTTCAATAATTTTCTTATTGAGCAAACCGCGAATAATGATGTTTGCTCTTGTAATATCAACAGGATCGCTTGCTTTTAAGAAACGCCCCATTGTTTCTAAGGAAGTCAAAATGACTCGATTAGAAAGGAAAAAGGCCATTTCATCGCTTTTAAAAAAGCGGTTTTGCGCTTGCTTCGAAGACAAAAAATCATAAAAGGAAATGCTCATAATTCGTCTCCATAAGCGCCAAGTAAAGAAGCGCAATAAATACTCGCGGTTTCCGCACGCAAAATGCGTTTTCCCAAGGATATCGCTTTAAAACCGTGATTTTGGGCAAGAATCACTTCTTTTTCGCTCCATCCGCCTTCTGGGCCAATGAGCACATAGACACGTTCTCCTTTTTGGAGCGAAGAAAGTTCTTTATATAGGGAGTTACTATTCATCGCTTCTCCTTCATAAGCGATGTATTTATGCTCCGCCTCCACCATAAGGGCGTCTATGAAAGAAGACACGCCATGAACAATTGGCGCAACGAGTCGTTTGCTTTGCTCGCTCGCACCGCGAGCAATCTTGAAAAAACGCTCATTTTTCTTTTGTTTGTCTTTGCCCTCACGGAGTAAAACAATCGTTCTTTCGCTTGAAAGCGGAAAAAATTCCTTCACGCCTAATTCCGTTCCTTTTTGCACAACCAAATCATCATGACCGCCTTTTAATAAGGCAAAACCAAGCAAAACGGAAAGAGATGTTTCACGGTTTTCTATGACGTCTTCAAGCGCGGTAACGCGAAAAGGATCGAGAGAATCAATTTTTGCGCGAAATAAAGAGCCGTCGATAATAAGTTCAATGTTCTCTCCTTTTTGGAGACGCAAAACAGAACGTAAATGATGGAGCGACTCCTCATCAAGAACGATTGTATCGTTTTCTTTCTTAGCAAAAAAACGATTCATCAGCGGAGAAACTCCCCGTTCGCGTCTTTTAGGCTATCACTATGAAGAAGGGCTAAAGAAAAACACGCGTAGAAAGCAAATAGAGCAAAAAAAGGAATCAAAAACGCCCAAGCATTCTTTAAACATGTAAAGAAGAAAAGAAATCCGATTCCGCAAATAGAAGCAATGCTGATACCTAAGCAAAGAAATGCTGTTTTGTATTTTCCGATATAAAAATACGGCACTCCAAACATACCCAGGCTCGCCATAAGTATCACCATCGTCTTTTTCGATTTGCTCTTATAGAGTTTGTATTCGTTACTCACAGGATCGACGAATTGAGTGATGTCTTTTGTACGGTAATCAGTTTGGATTGGATTGACCTCCCCGCAATAAGGGCAGATATCATGATCGAAGGATGATATATTACGATGACAGTTCTTGCATTGTGGCATACTTAAATAGTATAGCGAACTCCATTCCCTTTGGCACAAAGAAAAACAAGATTTTTTTGCATTCTTTCTTAATAGAAAAAAGGAAGGCGCATCGCCTTCCCCTTCGCTTTAATAATGCTTGCGGTCTTTATGCTTTAAATAATCATCATAGAGTTTCAAGCATTCTTCACGGTCGAGCTCATGACAATATTCTTTTTTATTCTCTGCTTTGCTCCGTTCATAAAAAGCCTCATCGCGAAAACCGATATTTCGCGTATCGACGATGTTGCATCCGTAATAGATTTTATCGATGTTGGCCCACAAAATCGCGCCAAGGCACATTGGACAAGGCTCCCCCGTCGTATAAATGACAGAGCCCGATAAATCAAATGAGCCGATGTTTTTGCAAGCATCATGAATCGCCATGATTTCACCATGACACGTCGGATCTTGCTTTTTAATTACTTCATTGTGCCCCTTACCGATAATCGCACCATCTTTTACAATAACAGAGCCAAACGGTCCACCTTCATTGCCGTCGATTCCTTTCTTGGCCTCTTCGATTGCAGCTTCCATAAAACGATTCATGGGGATACCTCCAAAATAGCCCAATAGTGTAGCAAAGAAAAGCCCTACAATCTATAGGGCTTTTATGCGAATTTTTTATTTTTTGAATCTCCCCCAACGGAAGCCTTTTTTCTTATTGCTTTCTTCCGCTTGGAATTGACGTAACAAGTCTTTTTGAGTATCTGATAGGTTCGTCGGTGTTTTCACTTTAATGTGTAGGAATTCGTTTCCTGGCTTTTGTGTTCGCAAGTCCTTGATCCCGCGGTCACGTAATTTCAATACGTCATCTGGCTGCGTGCCAGCTGGAATCGTGACGGTGACGGGTCCATAAACCGTATCAACGTCCACTTTCGCACCAAGGGCACAATCCACAAAAGATAACTCTAAGTCAAGATGAATATCATTGCCATCCCGTCTGAATTTTTCATGCGGTTGAATTTGGACTTCAACGTATAAGTCGCCGCTTGGTCCGCCGTTATAGCCTCTAGATCCTTTCCCCGCTACGCGGATTTGCTGACCGTTATTGATGCCAGCAGGAATATTCACTTCAAGGTCACGATGAATGCGGTTATAGCCAGCACCGCCGCAAGCATGGCACTTATTCTTCACAATCTTGCCGCTACCATGGCAGCGTGGGCAAGTCGATTGACCTTCCATCATGCCGAACAAAGTCTGTTGACGTGTTTTGACAACACCGCTCCCTCCGCAATCTGGACAAGTCACAAAGTCATTAGGGGTTTCCGCACCTGTCCCATGGCAGTTTTCACAAGGCTCATCGTAAGTAACAGGAATTGTGATTTTTCTTCCATTCACGGCGTCCATGAAGGAAATTTTAACGCGATAGAGAGCATCTTCCCCTTTTCTAGGGCCTCCTCCGCTATCTCTCGTTCTCCCTCCGCCCATTCCACCTCCGAAAAAGCTTTGGAAAATATCGTTGAGATCAACATCGCCGAATCCTTGCCCCGAGAATCCTCCACCAGCGAATGGATTGCCCGCTCCACCGGTTGAAGCGCCTTGCTCGAAAGCGGCAAAGCCGAATTGATCGTATTGTTTTCGCTTATTATCATCGTAAAGAACGTCATAAGCTTCTTGCACTTCTTTAAACTTTTCAGGTGCATCTGGCGAATGGTTTAAGTCTGGGTGATATTGTTTCGCGAGTTTTCGATATGCACTTTTAATTTCGTCTTTTGTCGCGTTTTTATTCACACCGAGAACTTCATAATAATCACGTTTTTCTTGTGCCATACGATTCTCCTTTCTTTACGTAGCAATAGGCGCCCCTTGTAAAAGAGGCGCCCATAAATTCGTTAGCGAGAGTGAAATTAGGCTTTCTTGTCGGTGAAATCCGCATCAACGACATCATCCGGGCCTTCGTTGCCCTCTTTCTTCTCACCGGCGCTCGTTTGAGACCCTGCCGCTTGAGCTTGAGAATATGCTTGAGCAGCCGCATCTTCAAGATGACCAACGATCTCACGAAGCTTATCGATATTATTTGCTTCAATCGCGCCTTGTGCCTCATCACGAAGCTTGGTGAGCTGATCTTTTTGCTCCGCGCTCATCTTGTCTCCATTTTCTTGAAGCGTTTGATTGATTTGATCGACATAGCTTTGCGCTTTGTTTTTGACTTCGATATCGCCTTTGCGTTTCTCATCCGCAGCTTTGTTTTCTTCAGCTTCACGGACCATGCGGTCAATGTCTTCTTTGGACAAACCGTTGCTTCCACTGATTGTGATGTCGCTAGCTTGGTTGGTATCCAAATCTTTGGCGCTCACTTTCACGATGCCGTTTACATCGATATTGAATGTGACTTCAATACGAGGCTGTCCACGGCGTGCTGGTTTAATGCCAGAAAGCTGGAAGTGGCCCAAAAGCTTATTGTCGTGAGCCATCGGTCTTTCGCCTTGGTAAACCATGATATCAACAGCCGGTTGATTGTCTTCTGCAGTGGAGAAGATTTGGCTCTTCGTTGTTGGAATTGTGGTGTTTCTTGGAATAAGAGGAGTCATCACGCCGCCAAGTGTTTCAATACCTAGAGTAAGTGGGGTGACATCGAGTAAGACAACGTCTTTGACATCGCCAGCGATAACCCCGCCTTGAATGGCAGCGCCGATAGAGACGGCTTCATCTGGGTTGACGCTCATATTTGGCTTATGGCCCGTGACCTTTTCAACCATTTCTTGAACAGCTGGCATACGGATGGATCCGCCAATGAGCAAGACGCTTCCTAAATCGTTATAAGAGAGTCCAGCATCTTTCATCGCTTTTTCCATCGGGGCTTTGCAGCGCTCAAGCAAATTGCGGGTTAAATCCTGGAATTTCGCTCTTGTGAGAACACCTTCGTAGCTGATAGGGCCATTCTTTCCCATGCCGATGAATGGAAGGGAAATCGTGGTCTCTAATGAACTAGAGAGTTCGATTTTGGCTTTTTCGGCCGCATCGAGGAAACGCTGCTGCGCCATTTTGTCGGTTAAATCAACGCCGGATTCAATTTGAATCTGAGCATGGATCCAATCAGCAACGGCTTTATCCCAGTCATCGCCACCAAGTTCTGTATCGCCACTTGTGCTAAGGACTTGGAAGGTGCCATCCCCAATATCAAGAATGGAAACATCGAATGTTCCACCGCCAAGATCAAACACAAGCACTTTCTCGCTCTTATTGCTATCTAAGCCGTAAGCCAAGCAAGAAGCAGTTGGCTCGTTAATAATACGAACAACATCAAGTCCTGCAATTGTACCAGCGTCTTTGGTTGCTTGGCGCTGCGCATCGTTGAAGTAAGCAGGAACGGTAATCACCGCTTTCTTTACTTCGTGGCCGATGGATTTTTCGGCATAGGATTTCATGTAAGCGAGCACTTTCGCACTGATTTCTTGTGGTGTGAAATCTTTATTGACGCAGTTAATGTGGAACTTATAAGAGGTGCCCATTTTACGTTTGGCGCTTCTTACTGTGTCAGGGTTCGTAATCATCTGACGCTTTGCCGCGTTGCCGACAATTTCTTCGCCGCTCCCTTTGAAAGCAACGACAGATGGGGTTGTGTTGGTTCCTTCAGGATTTGGAATTACTTTGACTTTTCCATCTTCCTGAACGTAACTAATAACGCTATTTGTAGTACCAAGGTCGATACCAACAATAATTTCCTTTGCCATAATGAATTTTCCTCCTTAGGCTTTGTTCGCCTCTTTTTCAACAGGTTCTTTGTCTTCTTTCTTTTCCGCCTTTTTCGTAACGGTTACCATGGCTGGGCGGATAAGCCGATCTTTTAGGTAGTAGCCTTTTTGATGAATGGCCGCTACTTTATTCGGCTCTTCATCACTATCAACCGTGTCAATCGCGTGCATGAACTTTTCATCGAATTTGTCTCCGACTTTCACGCTCGCTTCTTTCACGCCTTCATTGACGAGAGCGTTCACGAGCTGATTGTAGATGTAAGAGAAACCAACTTGGTAATTCTTTGCTTCCTCACTATTGGTTTTAGCACCAAGAGCGATATAGAAGTTATCGAGGACAGGAATGATTTCATCTAGGAACCCTTCGGCTCGATATTTAATGGCTTCCGCATGGTCTTTTTCCAAGTCTTTTCGTAGATTGGCAAGATCAGCATAAGCCTTGTAATATTCGTTTTTCCAATGGGCGCTTTCCTCTTCCGCTTTTTTCAAAGCTTCTTGCAAGGACTCTTCCTCGCTTTGTTGGTGGGCGTCATTGTCTTTTACTTCTTCTTTGTGGTCGGCGAACTCTTCTTCGTCTCTCTTTTTGTCTTCTTTGGACATGATGCATCTCCTTTCTTGTCGGTAGCGAAGTACTCATCAATCGCGTCGGCGAAGTATTTCACCGTCGCCATGACTTTCTCATAATCCATCCGGGTCGGGCCTAGAACCGTAAGCGATGGGTTTCCTGGGAGTTTTAATCCACAGCTAACCACCGCAACATCTCCGATTCCATCTTCTTTCCCGATGTGAACTTTTACGCCACTATCGATGCTCTTTCCACCCCGAATCGCTTCGCGGAATGCCTTCGGATCTTCGATGAATTCAAGAAGCTTTCGAAGTTTTTCCGCATCATCAGCGAATTCCGGCTGATTGAAGAGCGCGTCCTTTCCATATAATTGGATACGCTCGCCTGTGAATTTCACAAACGCGCCAAGGAGCGCTTCATAAACCGCTTTCTCGCCAACGTAATAATCTTTGAGCGCAGGTTTCATCGCCTCCATTTTTGGAACGATCTCACTAATCGGGGTGCCAACAAGACGGTCATTCAATGCGTTAACCATCTTTTGAACTTCAGCGATTGATAAGGAATCTTCCACGATGAAGGTTTTATTCTCCACGTATCCTTTATCGGTCACGAACACCGCTGTCGCGCTATTACTAGAAAGCGGAATGAGCTGAACCGAAGCAAGTGCTTCTTCATTGCTCGATGGTCCAAGGACGACGGAAGCAAGATTAGTCATGTGAGAGAGAATTTCGCAACTCTCTTTCATCACTTCCTCAATTGATTTCGTTTTTTCGCCAAGGACATTGGCAAGCGCATACTTGATACGGTCATCCACTGTCGCTTCCCGCAAATTGCTGACGTAATATTCGTAGCCTTTTTTGGAAGGGATTCGTCCACTCGAAGTGTGAGTCTTCTCAAGCATTCCGTCTTTCTCAAGCGCATTCATTTCGTTTCGGATCGTTGCGCTAGAGCAATCAAGATGATATGTTTCCAGAAGTGTTTTCGAGCCAACCGGCTCAGCCGTGCGAATGAAGTATTCGACGATATACTTGAGTATTTCATCACGTCTAGTCATCGTAATTCTCCTTTCGTTTAGCAATCTCACCTTTCGGGTGCTAGCATCATTATAGATTGCGTTTTAGCACTGTCAACACACAAGTGCTAATTTTTTCGAAAAAGGACAATCCAGAAGACAATAATTAAGGGAATAAGGTAAGCAAAATACGGTCCAAAAGAAGCATTCCCTCATCCGTCGGACGAACCCGATTGTTTTGAAGTAAGAGCAGCCCTTGAGCAGAAAGCTTTGTGAATTCTTCTTGATATTTATCTAGAAACGAAAAACCAAAGTGTTTTGAAAAGTCTATCAACGAAAAGCCTTGCTCAAGTCTTAAATTCGTCAAGAAATAATATTCTAAATCGTCTTTAACAGTCACTTGTTCGATTTCTTCGCGGTAATGGCCTTCATTGTAGCGAAAAAGATTTCTCGTGTTGACATAACGTTTATCGTCTTTATACCCGCTTGCGCCTAAGCCTACCGCGTCATATTGCTCATCTTTCCAATAAACAAGGTTGTGTTTGCATTCATAGCCGTTTTTGGCGTAGTTACTCACTTCGTAACGGTTATAGCCGGCCTTTCGAAGCAATGAAAGAATCATTTTGTATTGTCTTGCAGCGATTTCATCATCCGCTTCTTGATAGCCGCGATGAGAAAAAATCGTCCCCTTCTCTATAATTAAGGAATAAGCACTGATATGAGGGAGAGAAAGCGTTAGCAAAGCAGAAATGTCCTCTTGAAGTTCTTCGTCTTTTTCGCCAGGAAGTGCATAGATAAGATCGGCGTTTAAATTCGAAAAGCCAAAGTTTCTTGCGCGTTCCACTGCTTTTTGAACATCGGAAAAAGAATGCGTTCTCCCCATCATCTTTAAGAGTCTAGGAACACTTGACTCCATGCCAATGGAAATCCGGTTCACGCCGAAACGAGAGGCTAAGGCCAGTTTCCCGTCGGTCAAGGAATCGGGGTTGGTTTCGATACTCCATTCCGTATTCTCTTTTTTGTAGTTCGCTAAATATGCAAGTAACGAACCAAAATCATCGTCATCGAGCGATGTCGGGGTTCCTCCGCCAATATAAATGGTGTCGTAATGGTTCCCTTTCAAATCATCGAGTTCTTCAAATAGTGCCTTTAAATAAGAAAACGCCCACTCCTTTCGGTAAATGACCTTTGGGAAGTCGCAATAGGCGCAAAGCGATGGGCAAAAAGGGATGTGGACGTATAAAGAGGACATTCTTACTTATGCTTCGTTTCTTCGTTCCCCAAATCACGAGAAGAAACAGCTTCTTCTTCTGGATGAGATTTCGCATATTCCTCCATTTGGCGTTGAAAATCTTCATCGGCTTCCACGGTCAAACGGTGCGATTCGTATTCGGCTGCCTCATGGGCGGTAGGTTTTGCTTCATTTTTGATGGAACGGGCCTCTTCTTTCACTTCTTCGAGGTTTTTGTTTTCTTCTTCCATTGGGATGGTCAAACGTTCCACTTCTTCTTTTGCGATTTCTTCGTCCGTTTTCGGCTTTTCCGTGTTTTTAAAATGTGGCGAGTATTTGCGAATCAAAATGACTGCGAGGACAATAAGCCCGAACACCGCTAGAAGAATTAAAATAATTAACCATGGATTATCCGTCGCATAATCGTAAATAAGCATATCGTTACCTCACTAATCGTTTTTGCTTTGTTTCACAGGCGTATAAACGAATTTGTTCTTCACCTGCAATTTCTTATAGTAACCCTCATTGACGAGTTTTTCCATACTCGTCCTCGCTGTCTCATAAGCGCAGCGCGCGAACCGCTTGTATTGCTGGATCGAATAATAATGTCCAATCGTGCAGTGATTGGCCAAGAAAGAGGCTTGGCTTCGATTGAGCGAATAATTGCTTTCCAACAAATAACGAATGTATTCTTTAATTTCTTTCTCGCTCAGAAGGGAATCTTTTTTCTTCAAGGCAATTTCTTCCCCGTTGGCTTTTAGCATTTCCTCTTTGGTAATGGTCGGAAGTGCTTCTTTTTTGGGAGGAAGCAGTTTATCTTCATCGGGAGAAACGCTCGACTCAGTAGTCTTTTCGCTTTCTTTTATATGAAGTAAATCTCCCAATGTTGTTTCTTCTTTTGGTGCCTCATCCGCTTCTTCAAAAAGCGACATTTGCTTCGCTTCCTTATTCGTGATTTCGTGCTTTTGTGTAACGATATCTTCCTCTTCCTTGGAAAGAGAACGCGCTTCTTTCTCGTATTTGGCTAAATGGATATCGTCAAGAGTTCCTTTTAAAGACAACGCTAGGTCACTTTGTTCTAGGAATGAGCGCATGAAATAATAGGTAAGGTCTCCCGCTCTTTGCGCGCCGATGAAATAATTGTCTTGCAAAACAGGTTCGATGATGAGTGACTTGCTAAGTGGCAAATAGAAGGCTTCTTTCCCGAATCCGCCTTCAAAAGCGAGAATGTCTAAAGCGAACAAAGTCGCAATTTCTTCGTTTTTCGAATCGAATGGCTTAACGTAAATTAGAAAGAAAAGGCTCGTTAACGCTTTAATGAGCGGTTCTTCATCGGAAGAAAGGAAATGATAAAAATCATCCATCAATCCTTCAATCGAGGAAGCAGGAGCATATGGATAATCCGCGTCTGTATAAAAAGCGTTTTTGGAAATGCGATTATCAAAATCACCTTGTCGATACCATTTGGTCAAATCATCATCTTCTTGAAGAAGAGAGGCATACACTTTCGCTAAGAAATTGTCATCGGGTTTTACGGGCGAACCATCCAAGCACATCCTGAGCGTGCGTAAATAATCGCGCAATTCCTTGTTTTCGCCTTCTCCATTATCGCGATAAGTGCCATTAATAATCGCTTTTAGTGTCAATTCATCCGTCTTTGAGCCATACGCGCGATTGATGCCGGACATATTTTCGTATAGGAGGGTGCGCTCCATCGCCTGTTTTTCGCTTCCGGGCTCCGCTTTTTTCATAAGATTCACAAGACGAATCAAGTTCTCTGAGCAACGAGAAGCTTTCTTTAAAATTTCGGGAGTCGCAACATAATAAAACGCCCGTTTCGAGATGCTTTTTAGTCCGAGCGGCTTTTGGTATTCTTTCCGGTAAGCAAGGATATCTCGCCAATAACCATCGACCAAAGAGGTTTTCAAAGCGTTTTGAAGTTCGCGCTTGCTTAAATATTGCTCATCCGTGTATTGCTTTGCTAAATCGTTTGCCATGCATTCATTTTATTTCATGGGGAAAACGAAAACAACAAAATAACCAAAAAACTACTAATTGATTCTAAATTATCCCGCTATCGCCGATTCTTTTCTTAAATACGCATTATTTATCATCGTCGATAGAAAGAACGCTCATGAATGCTTCTTGAGGAATCTCAATCGCACCCACGGCTTTCATGCGCTTTTTGCCCTCTTTTTGCTTTTCAAGAAGCTTCTTTTTCCGTGAGATATCGCCACCATAGCATTTCGCCAAAACGTCTTTTCGCACGGCTTTGATGTCCGCTCTAGCAATGATTTTGCCATTGATTGCTGCTTGGACAGGAACTTCAAATTGTTGGCGCGGGATGATCTCTTTTAATCGCGAAACGATTTTTAAACTTCTTTGATAAGCACTCCCACGAAAAACAATCGTACTCAAAGCGTCGACGATTTTGCCGTTTAAAAGAATGTCCATTTTGACGAGATCGCTCTTTTCGTAAGAACCGATTTCGTAATCCAAAGAAGCGTATCCTTTCGTCGCACTTTTAAGCGTATCAAAAAAAGAATAAATGATTTCGCTTAATGGGAGGCGGTATTTAACAACGACGCGGGTATCATCGAAATAGACTAGATCTTCGTAAATACCACGTCGATCTTGGCAAATTTGCATGACACTCCCCACATATTCTTTCGGTGTCATGATAGAAGCGTTCACAAACGGTTCACGAATTTCTTTGATTTTGGTCAAATCAGGGAGTGCGCTTGGGTTATCCAACATCAAAACGCTACCATCAGTCATATGAATTTCATAATTGACACTTGGCGCCGTTAAGATAAGATTGAGCCCATATTCTTGCTCCAATCGCTCTTGGACGACATCCATATGAAGGAGTCCTAAAAAACCGACGCGGAAGCCAAAACCAAGCGCTTCGCTAGCTTCAGCTTCGTATACCAAAGAGGAATCATTTAAGGCTAGTTTCTCTAACGCATCTTTTAGCTCGTGATAATCATCGCTATAAACAGGGTATAAACCGCAATAAACCATCGGGGCCATCTTTCGATATCCAGGCAAAGGGTTGCTCGTTGGACGATTAGCGTTCGTGATGGTTTCGCCAGGGATGACGTCTTTGATGTCTTTGATTGTGGCGGTCAAATAGCCGACTTCGCCGCAAGAAAGTTCACCAACGCTGACTTCCGAAGGAGTGCGAATACCCACTTCTGTCACCGTATATTTTTTATTCGCTGCCATGAGCAAAATCTCATCGCCAACCTTTACAGAGCCATTTTTGACGCGAACCAAAACGACGACGCCTCGATAAGAATCGTAATAGCTATCGAAAATCAAGGCTTGTAGAGGTGCATTTTGGTCTCCGCTGGGAGGCGGGACCATCTCAACGATTCGTTCCAAAACAGTGCTCACGCCTTGGCCGGTTTTCGCGCTGACTGGCAATGCGTCAGAAGCGGGAATCCCGATTTTTTCTTCGAGTTCTTTTTTTGCGAGTTCTACATTCGCGCTTGGTAAATCGATCTTGTTAATGACCGGTATAATCATTAAATCGTTATCGACCGCCAAATAAGCATTCGCTAAGGTCTGTGCTTGCACTCCTTGTGTAGCGTCAACAAGTAGCAAAGCTCCTTCACAAGCTGCCAAGCTTCGAGAAACTTCATAAGAAAAATCGACATGCCCTGGGGTATCAATCAAATTGAAAATATAGTCGCCGTATTTTTGAGAATGGTATTTCACCGTGACGGCGTTCAGCTTAATCGTAATACCACGTTCTCTTTCTAGCGGCATATTATCGAGCATTTGCGCTTTTAAATCGCGTTTTTCCACTGCGCCAGTTAATTCCAGAATACGGTCGCAGAATGTGCTTTTTCCGTGATCGATATGCGCAATTACCGAGAAATTTCTAATTCTATCAATGTCAAAGGCCATAAAATACGCGGCTATTATACCGATTTCTTCTCTTTTAGAGAACTGGGAATTCTTGAATATGACGTTTCACAATGGCTTGAATCGAAAGGAAATTCTTTAATGAGTTGGTAGCGATGATCGTCATGCTCTTCCGGTTTCGATAGTTTGGCTTTTCTCCGTCTTGCGTCAATAAAACCCCACCCGCTTCTTGAATGATCAAACTCCCTGAGGCAATATCCCAACTATGAATCGTCAGTTCAAAATACGCATCAATGGAGCCCATCGCTAAATAAGCAAGTTCGAGCGAGCACGCTCCAAAGCGTCGAAAATCGTTCACATTAAAAAACAAATCAAGGAAGAGTCGGTTCATGGGTTCGCTTAGGTTTTTGTTTCGCATTGGCATTGCAAAACAAAGAATCGTGTCTTGAAGTGAACGACTCGATACGGATATTTTTCTAGGTTTTTCGTTGTCAAAAGAAAGATAGCTCCCCTCCCCTTTTACGGCGTATAGAAGCATCTTTTTGCGTGGAAAATAAAGAAGGCTCTCAACGGGTTCATTCCCGTCAAGTAGAGCGATACTAATGCCGTTTTCGTCGATATTTCGTGCATAATTCGCCGTTCCATCAATGGGGTCAACCACCCAACAATATCGTTCCGTCGGGATTGCCTTGTCTTCTTCTTCGCCAAGGAACCCACTTCCAGGCAATAAAGAAAGAAGGCCCTTTTTAAGCGTTGCTTGAATTAAGATATCGTTACTTGTGACGGGATCTGCTAGGTCGTTGTTCTTATCGCGTAAAGAAAAGCTCTTCTCGTAATAAAGCCGAGCCGCTTCCTTTGCTAAGGCGATTATTTTTTGCATTTCAACAATCATCATTTTTTCTCCTTGAATAAACATTTTGAAGGCATTCGTCGACTTGTTCTGGTTCTGTGATAACTGAATAATCCGCCCAGCTTCTTCCGAACACATCGCGATAATCTTTTTGAAGATACCGGTCGTCAATGAGGAGAGCGACCCCTTTATCCGTCTCGCTTCGAATAAGACGCCCAACCGCTTGCATCACGCGACTGATGCCGGGATCGAGATAAGCGTATTCAAACCCTTTCCCTTCTTTCCTGTCAAAATGTTCTTTTAAGCGATTTCGTTCATAAGAAATCGTCGGAAGTCCAACCCCAACGACTGCAACCCCTTCAAGACGATTACCAACAAGGTCAACGCCTTCACTAAAAGAGCCGCCAATCGTAAATAAGCCAACGGAACTATGCGTTGGGTTTTCCTGAAATTCCGAAAGAAGGATCTTGCGTTCATCCTCATTCATGTTCTTTTCTTGAACAAATTGGGCCGCGTGAAGAAAAGACAATTTATCTTTCATTTCATCAAGATATTCATAGCTAGGGAAATAAAGGAAATAGTTGCCGACTTTCGCGTTCACGAAATGTTCCAAGTAACGTGCAACTTCATCCATAGACTTCCTCCGATCTTTATAACGGGTGGACACCATCGGAGCGACAAGTAAAGAGAAATTCTTTTTCGGAAAAGGAGAAGAAAGTAGCAAATACGGTGCCTTTTCACCATAAATCGCATCCATATAGAATGAAATTGGAGATAGAGTCGCAGAGAAAATCGCTCTCGCTTTTACCTTATCTAAGGACTCCCGTAAATAAGAACTAGGATCGAGAGACAATAAGCGCAACGAAGGGTCTTTTCCTGGCGAAAAATAAAGCAAGGAGTTCTCGCTATATTCATCCAGAAGCGTCGAAAAGCGATAAGCTTCTCGTGAAAAGTTTTTGTATTCCTCGGATAATTCAGCGTGTTTTTCTTTGATAAGATCTTTCCGATGGTCAAGAAAAGAAGACAACGCACGTTTCGCTTCTTTTGGCAAGGAATCGTATTCTTTCTCCTCGTTCGTTTCCACTGCTTCTTTTCGAAGAAATTTCTCAAACTTGGTAAGACTTCTTTTTAAGGAGGAAAGCGATTTGCTTTTGAGGGAACTTTTCGCGCTCTTGGCCATCGATAAAGATAAAGAGGCGCTATACATGCTCGTCGCTCGGTCTACCAGGTTATGCGCCTCGTCGATAAGGACAATCTCGTGACTTGCGTCTACATCGGGCCCAAAGTAACGCTCCAGACGCACAAACGGATCGAAGAAATAATTGAAATCGCAGATGATAATATCGCTCAGTAAAGAGAGGTCGAGTTGGAGTTCAAAAGGGCACATCTCATTTTTCTTTGCGACTTCTTTGACATAATCGATGGAAAAACGATGATTTTCCTCCATTTCGTTTTCAATGACTGTCCTTAGCTTTTCAAAATAGCCCTTCGCAAAAGGACAATCATCAGGGTTGCAGGATTTGCCTAAACAAAAACACATTTTTTCTTTCGCGCGGAGCATTGAATCACGGATGTAAAGGCCTTTCTCTTTCAAAAGGGTAATCGCATCAAAAGCACTTTCTCTCCCCGTTGATTTTGCTGTCAAATAGAATATTTTATCGTTGGAAGAAAGGGCCAGACTCTTGATGGAAGGGTACAAAGCGCTCATCGTTTTGCCAATACCAGTCGGCGCTTCGCAAAAGAAAGTGCCGCCATTGCAGCAAATCGAATAAATGAATTTCGCCATTTCTCGCTGCCCAGCTCGGAAATTCGGATATGGGAAAGAAAGCGATTTGACGGATTCCTTCACTCGCTCCTTATGAGAAACAATGCGCGTATAAAATGATAAATAACGGTCTAAATATGAATATACGTTCTCTTCTAGCTCCGAAAGAGAAAAGATTTTTTCTTTTCTTAAGGTCTCATCGTTTAGTTGCGAAAGATAAGTGATGCGGACTCCCATCCGTTTCTCTGCGTGAGCATGGGCGTACATGAGGGCATAGCATATCGCTTGGCCAAAATGCCATTCGCTTTGCAAAGACGAAAAGTCTTCTAAAGGGGCGACGGTGCTTTTGATTTCGTCAACAAGGGGATAATCACCACCAGTAATGACGCCATCTGCTCTTCCCTCCAAATGGATTGTGCCCAAAGGGCGATGAAACGTTTCTTCTAATGGAACCTCACTTAGGTATTCCTTACCTTGCTTCTTTTGAAAACTAGCGTGAAGTTTACTGCCTAATGCCATGGTCTCATCGTTATACACGCGATTGTCGATATCCCCTTTTCGAAGTAAAAAATCGACAACATCATGAACACTCAAAGACAAATAAATCTCACTCATAAAACATATTATAGTCAATTTTCTAGACCTATATTCTTACGACCTCGTTTTTTAAGAAAGAAAATGCTCAAAAAAACGCTTATATTTTCCCTTTCAAAGTAAAACATCGAATTATAAAACCACTGTCATTTATTTTTAGGTATCAAATGATAGGGTTTTTACGAAATGAATAAATTGAAATGAACCATTTTTGCATTCGTGATAGCATTATCGCCATGGATAAAAATAAAGATTATTTTGTACGCGCATACACAGGAAATGGTGAAGTTAGAGCTTTCGCGATCAATAGCAAACATCTTGTGGAAGAAGCAAGAAAAATTCATAACACTTCGCCAATCGCCACCGCCGCTTTAGGAAGAACGATGTCGGCTGCCCTAATGCTAGCAGAGACACTCAAAGACAAAGAAACGCTGACTCTTCTTTTTAAAGGGGATGGACCATTAAAGGAAGTCGTTGCAATCAGTGACGCAAACGCGTGCGTGAAAGGTTATGTTCAAGGCAAAGGTGTTGTCATGATGCCAAACGCAAGTGGCCACCTAAATGTAGGTGGTGCTTTGGGAAAAGGGACTCTCACTGTTATTCGCGATATGCATTTAAAGGAGCCTTATATCTCAACAATTCCTCTTCATAGTGGGGAAATCGCTGATGACTTAACTTATTATTTTGCAACCAGCGAGCAAACGCCCACTTCGATCGCGCTAGGCGTATTAATGAACAAAGACGCGACCGTTCGTGAAGCAGGCGGCTTCTTTGTTCAGCTTCTTCCTAGCGCAACAGAGAAAACCATATCGATTTTGGAGTCCAACATTTCGAAAATTCACGCTGTCACGGATTTATTAAAAGAAGGTAAAACTCCAGAAGAAATTCTCGATGTCGTTTTAACGGGGCTGGAACCGATATTAATTACCGAAGAAAAAGAAGTCCACTATCGTTGCTCTTGTAATAGGGAACGTTTTGAAAAAGTACTCATCGCCTTAGGGAGAAAAGAACTTAGGGATATGATTCTTGAAGGAAAGCCAATTGAGACCGAATGCGATTTTTGTGGCAAAAAATATATGTTTTCAATTTCTGAACTGCAGGAGCTATACGACTCGCTAATGCAGCAAAAGACAAATCAAACAAATGAAAAGAGATCCGGGAAATAAGTCAAATGCTTTTTCCACGGATCTCCGGTTCTCTCTTAGGGAAAGGAGATACTAAGAGAAACGCGTATTCCCGAAAGATTTCGAGGAGGACTTCCGAGAATTATGGGATCGCTTAAGGGACAACAAAGGAGGAGATTCCCTTAAGGGGTGACCATATGATAGCGCTTTCATGACAAGACGCAAACACTTTTTTGAAAAAACCACAAAAATTTTCGTACTTTTCTTTTATAAGGCATGGGCAGACCTATTTCGGATGATTCATTACTTCTTAAATTGAGAAAACGGCTCTTTGGAAGTTTATTTGTTCTCCACTTCTGAACTCTCTTCTTTTTTAAACGGCTTCTTTTTGCCGATGAGTATCAACGCCGCGTTTTTCCTTTCTCTTCCCATCTCATAAAGGGCAGCCCCTTTTCGGATGAGAAAAACTGTAAGAACTAGAAAGGCAATAGCAAGAATGAAAAGTGCGTAATAGCCACTGCCCTTTTTCATGCCAAAGCCGATCGAGAAAAAAGCTAAGCCGATGCTAACAATCAAGGTGAAGGTAGCAAGAAGCGCTAAAGCATTACCCTTTTGGATGAAAGGCTTGGCCTTTTCTATTTTTTCAAGAAAAGACCTTCTTAAATCATTAGTCGTTTGAAAAATGGGGTCACTTGGTTCTTTATCCAAAACAAGAACAACAGTTTTTTCTTTCGCAAGAGGAACGAGAAGAAAAGAACGATTTGTCTCATTTTTTTGCCCGTTTTCTTCGCGGAGAATTTCAATATTTTTGGATGAAAGAAGTTCTTTCGCTTTCGCTTCATCACTTTTATTAATGTAATAACGATATTCCATGAGTAGTATTTAACAACAAAAAAGCCCCAAAGAAAAGAAACGTCGCTTTTTTGGGGCAAAAGATTGATTAATCGTGCTCTTTTTGAGAATCCAAAGCTTTTGAATAGATACGATAAATCGCTGGGTTATCAGAGAAACTATCAAGGAAATCGTTGATGTTTTCTAAGCGTGAATGGAAAGCGAAATAGACTTTTACATCTACTGCTTCCACACCATCATCTTGTTTCACATTCGCCGTGCGAATATTTTTCACGACGAGTTGGTTCATTTGGGCAACGTCATTGATTTGCTTAATGATGGGCACGTTTTTCGCAACAATCAAATGAACGCTTGGAGACCGTTTATACAGCCATTTTTCAACGATTTCTAAGCTGATTAAAAACACCAAGGCAACAGCCGTAGTAACAATCGCTTCCAAAACGAAGCCAACGCCACACGCCATCCCGATTCCGGTACAAATCCAAAGAGTCGCCGCCGTGGTAAGGCCTTTAACAGAAGCACCGTTTTTAATAATCGTACCAGCGCTAAGAAAGCCGATGCCCGAAATAATACCTGCCGCAACGCGAGCGGCATCATAGTTAATCTTTTCTCTTGTGGGTTCCCAATTGGAAATATCAATACCTTGTGCCAAGCCAATCGCCCAGACAGAAATTGCCATCATAAGCGCACAGCCAACGCTCAGCAAAACATGGGTTCGTAAACCTGCTGCTTGTCCCTTCATTTCGCGTTCAATGCCAATGAACGTTGACAATAAACCGGCGATTAAAGTAACGATAAGGACATATAAGCCCATACCCCACCCATCAAACTGGTACGCCAGCGATATAATTGCTTTATCCATAATCGTTCCAACCTCCCTATAAAAAGGATAACATTATAAGCGTTTCGAAGCGCTTTCAAAATGCTTATTCATTATTTTAACGCGATTTGAAAAAGTAAGTAACATTTTACTTTCACTAGCAATACGTAATGAAAGCAAAAAATGAGCAAAAAAAGGTTTTGCAACATCTATCAGAGACACTATTTTCAGTTTTCCAAAGAATCGATCTTTCTTAAAAATTTTTTTAAAGCAACGTTTCTTGTCCGCTCTATTACAGAGAAATATCGTTATGAACTACATTTTTAAGATACTTATAAAATTCGATATTTTCCATTTGACAGAGTCCCCATATCTTATTAAGATATAAGTGGCCTTACGGCTAAGAAAAACTGCCAGGAATCTTACCCCCTTTACCTGGTAGCTTTTTCTTTTTTAAGGCTTAGTTTGTGTTTTCGTTTGAATAAAATGACAATTTGAACATAGGCAAAATAAGCCTTAGCTTAATAGATAATCGATGTCTTCATCCGTCATAGATGAGAACGAATCATCTTGCGTTAGAACGGATGAAAGATCCTTCTTTTTTTCTTGAAGATTCAGCACTTTTTCTTCAATTGTATTTTTGGCAATCATCTTATAGACGGTCACTTTCCTTGTTTGGCCAAGGCGATGAGCGCGGTCACTGGCTTGTTCTTCCACCGCTAGGTTCCACCAAGGATCAAGGTGATAGACAATATCGGCACCAATTAAATTGAGACCAGTTCCGCCCGCTTTTAAAGAAACAAGCATCACTTTTTTCTCCTCTTTCTCATTAAAAAGGTTCGCCATAAGAAGGCGATCTTCTGCACTCACGCTTCCATAAATGAAATAAGAGCCGATGCCTTCGGAAAGAAGTAACTCTTCCAAGTGCGATAAAGCTTTGACAAAGGAAGAAAAGACAATGACCTTATGACCCTCATGCAGCGCAGTCTTGATCGTTACGATGAGTGTCGAAAATTTCGCCCCGTAATCAACGTCTTCCAAAAACATGCTGGGGTCGACACAGATTTGACGGAGGCGCGTAAGAGCGGCCAATAAAGCGAATTTGCTTTGTCTTTCGTCTCTCTTTTTAACTTCGTAATTCTCTTTTGTTCCTTTAAGCAAAGCGCGCGCTTCTAGCAAATACGATTCGTATATTTTGCGCTGCTCTTCCGTTAAATCGATAATGAGTTGCCGTTCTTCTTTTGGCGGAAGTTCACTCAAGACTTCGTTCTTTTTTCTTTGCAAGAAGAAGGGTGCTATTTTCCTCTTTAAGCGCATTTCACTTTCCTCGTTTTGATAAGTGAGCTCGCCGTATTCGTACTTAAAATTTTTGAAAGAAGGAAGATAGCCCGGAAGCAAGAAATCAAAGATACTCCACAAATCGAGAAGATTGTTTTGAATCGGGGTACCGGTTAAAGCAAAGCGATGCTTTGCCGCTAACCCCTTTACTGCCTTGCTCTTCTTGGCAAAGGCGTTTGCAATGAATTGTGCTTCATCAAGAAATAGATAGGAAAACGATATATCCTTGTATTTTTCAAAATCGTTTCGTAAAGAGTCATAGCTACCAATAAAAACCTCATTTTTGCTCTTTTTCATTCGTCGAATCACTTTTTCGCGTTCTTCGATTGTCCCACAAATCACGTTCACCTTTCGCTTTGGGTCGAAACGATGAAATTCGCTAGCCCAATTAAAGATCAACGACTTGGGGCTCACGATTAGAATGGGCTCTTCTTCCTTGCTCAACGAAAGGAAGGCGATGGTTTCTAAGGTTTTCCCTAGTCCCATTTCATCGGCTAATAAGCCGCCTAGCTCATAATGATCATGCACTAAAAGCCAACGAACGCCATCCTTTTGATAGGGACGGAGGATTTCGAATAGTTCTGGCCCGAGACGTTCAAGCGAAACGGATGAATAGTTTGTTAAATCTTTAAGCATTGTGACTAAACGGTTCGATAAGACTTCGTTTTCACCATGTTTGACGTTTAACTTAAGCGCTTGATAAAGCGGTAATTTCTCACCAATGTCCTCTGGCGCAAAATCCTTTGCAACTTCCGCGATTTCACTATTTTGATCAAGGAACAAGAACGAACCATGAAAGCGAACATACTTTTTTTGTTTCCGATATCCTTCATAAATCGCAAGAAGTTCCTCTTCGCTATACGTATTGCTTTCTAGCGAGGCCGAAAACCAGTCCTCACCACTCTTTGTTGCGATATGAATATCCCGCACTCTTTGCAGGTTTTTATTGGCAAGGTTCTCGCTAAGAAACAAAGAGCAAGTTTCGTTTAATCTTGATAAATCGGAGGCCAAGAATAGAACGATGTCATCTTCTTTTTCTAGGAATCCGTTCTTTGGTAATGACAAAGCAAGCAATTCGTTTTCAAACCGTTTCAAACGAAGTGCGTTGCTTTCGGAACAATTTTTAAAAGATTCCTCATCGATTTCGTGAAGTGAGACAAAATATTGCGTTTTGAATGTAAGCGTTTCGTTATCTAAATAGGTGATTGTGTAATGAATTTCTGCCTGTCCGGAAGGGTGCGTTTTCAAGAAATCTTCGTCCACTTTTGTTTTTGGCTCTAAAAGCGGAACGATTTCCTCACCGATTTCATCCGCCAAAAAGAAATAAGGGAAGTCTTGATGAGTGATGGCGAAGGAAGCCAACGTTCCTTCGCTCTCCGAAGAGAAAGAAAATAACCTTAAAGTTGCTTCATTTTCATTGATAGTGAGCGCTTTTTTCCCAGTAGAAAAGAAACGCTCCTCTTTGCTTATAGAAATTGAGGTGCTAATCTGACCCTCTTTTGAGATGGAAGCAGATTCTTCTTCAGGCTCTGGAACTTCATACTTTTTTTCGTCTAGTTGGATGACTTGCTTAGTTAAAAGAAACAAAACGGAAACGAAATCGCTTTCATTCAAGAAACCTTCTTCCTTTCCATAAACAAACGAGAGCCGTGAAGATAGAAAGCGCAAGGCAAGGCGTTCGTTTTCATCCAATTCATATTCATCCGAACTGACCATCTCTTTGCCAAGCGGGATCGCTTCATCTGCCAAAAGGGAAGAAAAGAAAAACGGCAGATCTTTGATTGCGTATTTTTTATCGATTCCTGCACGCAGTTTCAAAGAGAAGGTTGCACCCCTTTCGAAATAAAACATATAGTCGATGTGGAGTTTTTTCTTCATCCGCGCTCTGAAGCTTTTCAGTAAGTCCTTGCGGAGCGATAGAAACGATTCTTTCGCTTCTGCCATTTTCTTCGCCTCATTTTTTGTAAGTGAGGCAAATGCGTATAAGCGCGAATAATCGCTATGATAGCGTCTTTGCAAAGTTGCTTCATCCGCGTCCATGTCTCTTTCCATGATATAAAAAGCGAGCGCTTTGCTTGCTGGGACGTTATTGAAATAATTCTCGGAAGAATACTCATCCACTTCTTTGTTCGTGCCTAAACGAAACGATAAATAACGTGGTTGTCCTTTCTCTTTCCTTATCGCGTAATAAGTGATTTTACCATCCCCATCTTTCTGAAACTTATAAAAAATATCAAACGCGTGATTCTTAAGTGATTCATAAAGGGAAGATAACGCGGTGTTTTCGCGAATTTCACTTTGTAGTTTTCCAAACGATGAGGAATCAATTTTATAAAAGTACATTTTATTCCTCCCACCTATGGTAACCGACTTCCTCTAACGAAGAATGTCGATATAGCAAAGAAAAATACATCGGAAACGAAATCTCGCTCAAAGCAGAAAGCAAGCGGCTATCTTCGCGATACTTCTTGAGAACCTCATCCGGATAGGCATCTAACGTAGATAAGATTTGTCGTAATAACGTCGCATCGACCTTCTTTCGAGAAAGAGCATTTTCTAGCGAACGAATGAGGTAGGAAAGAAAACGAGAGGCCTCACTTTTATGAATTTCTGGGGCTAGCGCGGTCCACTCGACAAGAGAAAAGCTCCTTAATAAGGAAGGATCATGATTTAGTAAATAGGAAAACGGCTTTTCGTAGCCCTTGAAGAAAGCAATTTTTTGTAAATAAGCCTCGCTCTCTTTTTTCTCCTTTTCGGAAAGGGAACGATAATAGAAAAGGAAATCATTGAGCGTCAAGCCCCTGGAAACAAGCATCTTTTGATAAGCCTTTTTGCTCGCGCTTTTGTCGACTTTTTCTAATAAAGCACCCACTTCTTTTAAAAAACTCGCCTCATAATTTTCAGTTTTGTTTTCCGTAAATAAAGAAAGTAAAGAATAAGTTTTTCTTCTCTTGATTTCTGTCAGTATAGAAGCCGGCGCAAACATATAGCTAAACGAAAGAGATAGCAATTTTTCAAGATCTTTATTAGAAAGCGAAGCGAGTACAAAACGACTGGTATCTTCTTTTGCGAGTAAGGTTCTATATTCGTAATAATTGCTTTCTTCCATCGCGTGAATAACTTCGTGCAAAGCACTTTTTTGGAAGAAATCGCTTTTTAAGCAAGCAAGGAAAAAGGCTTGTTTTGCTTCGTCAAAGAAAACATGAAAAAGACCCGTATAAATCGCATCCGCCACTTCTTTTGGCAATAGAAGCCCTTCCACACGCTTCACCGCATCGATACCCAGCGACTTATCCCCGATAAAGAAGTAAGAATGCGCAAACTCATAAACACTTGCTATTGCTTTGGGGAGTTCCTCAAGCGACAATTCTTTCTTTTTCAAAGATTCTTGGATATCTAAGAAAGAACGGTTGAGCGTTTCGACAAGAGAACGATTTCTCATTCCTTCGTAGACATATTCCTTGAGCCGTTCATAGACGCTCCCTTTCTCTCCACCTTGTTCATGGTCAATCGCAAAAAGTGTCGCGGCGATATGCTTGCATTTCCCTTCCCCTCGATATGGACAATTGCAAATTGCTTTCTTGATGAGATGATCGTGAAAATCAATTCGCACCGCATAAATTTGGCTGCCAGATACGTTCGCGTGATATTCCTCTTTACTATCATCACGATAAGTAAGGTTCACTTTTCCCTCGTAATAGTAGCGTTTGCCCCTCGCAAAGCTTTCCTTTGTAAAAAGGCGCACGTTTTCTATAGAGAGATATGAATGTTTTTCTTCCCCGATTTTTGCCATAAAGTTTAGTATAGCATATCTTTCGCAAGTCTGCTTTCGAGGGATTATTTTGGGAAGAAAAGCACTTTTAAAACATAGGGAAACGCATCACAAATCTTACGAAGCCGCTCCACTTGTTCTTCTGGCAGTCTTTTGATTTCTTTACGAATGCGAAGAAGCGAAGAAGGAAGGCTTTCTCGCAATTCTTTCGCATTTTTTATTTTTGATGAGACGATACATTCATAAATCGTATTCACTAAGAAATGACGGTCTTCCAATGGCGTTTTCTTCGCCCACTCATTGAAGGAAACCATCCACTTTTTGTAGGAAGGATTGATAAAACGGGCGCGAAGAAAAGAATTTTCGTCGACAAGCCAACGATACAAACTATGCTGATAAATATGATGCGCATCACTTTGGATTGAGATGGAAAACGTCGATTCGTTATAGAGTTGCCCGATGATGGACTCTTCTGGCACCAAATGAAAGTATTTTTCATCATTCACAGGATGCAATAATTTCCGCATCTCGTTAGAGAAACCTGGCCCATCAAAGGAATAGACAGAACGAATTCTCTTTCTTTCCGTCTCGGAAGAAGAAAAATAGCAATAAGATGCAAGGTTTCCACCCTTTGAATGGCCTACAAGCGAAAGAGACTTGTTGCTATAGTGAAGCTCTTTCCGCAAATATTTTGCTGCATCGATTTGGCTTTCTAATGGTGTGTCGCTACAAAGATTAAAATCTTCTTTCCACCCAATCAAAGAGGCGTCCGTCCCGCGAAAAGCAATCACTTCTTCTCCTGTTGGCAAATAGAAAGAAATCGCCGCGAATTGTTCTTCGCTAGCGGGGAAGAAAAAATGTTCATAGCGTAAGGCAATAACGTGTTTAAACCGTGGGTTACCAAAAACAGAAGAGAATAGCAAATCGTCATTTTCGGTGTAAGAAACGCGCTTCAAAAAGGCATCCTTTTTTGAAAGATCATACATATCGGAGAAAGAAATTGAGTCCCCGTATAAAGGCAAGAAAACAGAAAAATCAAAATAAGAAAGGAGTGCGAATATCGCATAATCCACTTCGTTCGGCGGGAAGTCTAGGAAAGAGCGAAACTCGTTCGCTGCATAATCGATGATATTGCGTCCGTTCTTCATTACGCATTATCTTATACTTGTTTGGAGAAATGCCAAAAGAAAAAAGCGCCCAATAGGGGGCGCCAATCTCACTCAAATGCAAATTGCGAATTGTACAAGGAAGCGTAGAATCCGTTTTCTTTCATAAGAGATTCATGATTCCCTTGTTCAACAATATTGCCATCTCTCATCACGAGGATAAGATCGCTGTTTTTGATGGTGCTCAAGCGATGAGCAATAACAAAGGAAGTTCTTCCCTTGCTTAATTTATCCATCGCTTCTTGGATGACTTCTTCCGTGCGTGTATCAACATTGCTCGTCGCCTCGTCAAGAATGAGCAAAGGCGCGTTTCGAATCATTGCTCTAGCGATTGTAATCAATTGCTTTTGCCCACTAGAAATGCTCGTAGAATCTTTGATTTCATAATCAAGCCCATTTGGAAGTGTGCCTACAAAATGATCGAGATTCGCTTCTTTCAAGACTTCGTTCAGTCGTTCCTCAGTAACACATTTCGTGTTATAAACGATATTTTCGCGGAGCGAGCCAGAAAATACCCAAGTATCCTGAAGGACCATTCCAAACAAATCGTGAATTTCGCTTCGTGGCATGTCTGCGATATTTTTTCCATCCACCGAAATCGAACCACTATTGAGTTCATAGAAACGCATCAATAAATTCACAATCGTTGTTTTCCCAGCACCCGTGGGCCCCACAATCGCGACTTTCATCCCTTGATGAACTGTGGCAGAAAAATCGTGAATTATCTCTCGAGAAGGATCATAAGAGAAACAGACGTGGGAAAAAGTAACATCTCCTTTGACGTTCTCTTTTCCCGTCTTTTCATCAAATAGAAGACGTGTTTTGTGTGATTCATCGCTTAATTCTTCTTCCGTTAAGAATTCACTTACGCGCGCATTCGCGGCAGTGATTGTTTGAAGGTTATTCAAGGATTGCGAGATTGAAACGAGCGGCTGCTGGAACAAACGAACGTATACAAGGAACTGAGTAATCGTCCCAAAATCTACATTTCCCGTTTTGTTTGCCATAAGAAGTCCACCTGCAACAAGAACGGCAACATAGGCAAAGTAAGAAATGAAATTCATCGTTGGCATTAACAAACCGCCGCAAATCTGCGCTTTGAACAATGTTTTCCCTAGGTCTTTATTTGCTTCGTTAAAATGTTTGTTGTGGCGGTTTTCGGCACCGAAAAGTTTGATGACGTTTTGTCCGCTATAATTCTCTTCGACAATTGCATTCACCTCGCCGATCTTCGTTTGGCGTTTTTTGAACTGTGGCATTGCAAGTTTCATATCGCCAGCGACAAAAATAATCATAAGAGGAATTGTCGCAATGACCACAAGAGCCATTTGCCAACACGTCACAAACATCATGATAACAGTCAAAAGAAGTAAAAAGAGACTTTCGCTCATCGTCGATAATGTCGTATCAAGGTTTTGAGAGATACTGTCAACATCGTTGGTGACTCGAGACATCGTATCACCCGTTTGATGGGAGTCGAAATAGCGGAGAGGGAGGCGGTTAATTTTAGCTGCAATCGCTTTTCTCATGTCATTGCAATAACGTTGGCTGGCCGTCGTGAACAAGAAGTTCCCAACCGTTTGTGCGGTGGCAACCGAAACATAAAGGATAATCAGGATAATCCCCAGTTGGCCAACAAGATTCAAATCGATACTTTGGCTTACGGCGTTATTAGAGATTTCACGGGTCAATTCGCTCAAATAGTTTGGGGCGATTACTTCGGTTGCCGCAGCGCCAATCATCAAAATGGCACCGACCAAAATATAAGGCAAAATCGTTTTCAATCCCAGAGCCAGTCGCATCAAATCTTCTTTTGAGAGTTTGCGTTTTTCTTCGTTTGGTGGGTTCTTTTTCATAAGCCAAGTTCCTCCTTCGAAAGTTGTGATAAAGCGATAGAGCGATAAGTGTCACATCGCTGTAGTAATTCTTTGTGTTTCCCTTGATCAATCACACGTCCATTTTCCATTACAAGGATTAAATCGGCATCCATAATTGTGCCAATTCGCTGTGCGACAATGACTTTTGTGGCGAGTGGGAACATTTTCTTAAGATTCTCACGGACCGACAAATCCGTCTTGAAGTCGAGCGCGCTGAAGGAATCGTCGAATACGAATATCTCAGGATTCATTGCAACCGCTCTAGCGATGCATAGTCTTTGCCTTTGCCCGCCCGATACGTTCGTGCCACCTTGAGCAATTTCACTTTCGTAGCCTTTTTCCATTTTAGAGACAAAATCATCCGCACAAGCAATGCTCGCTGCATTCTTGACTCCTTCTTGACTCAAAGAAGGGTTTCCTAAAAGGATATTGCTTTTAACCGTTCCGGAGAAAAGAACCGCTTTTTGTGGAACAAAGCCGATTTTTCGGCGCAATTCCAGTTGCTTTTGATTTTTGACGTTAACGCCGTCAACGAGGACTTCGCCCCCCGTCGCATCGTAAAGACGAGCGATTAAGTTAATCAAGGAACTCTTTCCGCAGCCCGTCGAACCGACAACAGCAACAACATCCCCCGCTTTTGCAGAAAAGGAAACATGCTCAATGATAGGCTTTTCTGCATCAGGATAAGCAAAGGACACATCTTTGAAATCGATGGTTCCTTTTTCTTTTGGCGCTAGTGCAACTTCCGGATCAAGAATCGTGGATTGCGTATCCAACACTTCATTAATTCGCTTCGCAGAAACTTGGGCGCGAGGGAGGAAAACGAACAAAAAGAGCAAAGTCATGAAAGCCATCACAATCTGCGTGGAAAGCATCATGAACGCGCTCACGGTCGCGTAATCGATTTCTCCAGCGTTAATGAGCGTAGCCCCAAGCCAATACATAGCAAGGGAAACCCCATCCATAATAATCATCATAAATGGATTTAATAAACCCATCGCACGGAAAGTAAAAAGATTGGTATTTGTCAAATTATCGTTTGCTTGCTTGAACTTCTTTGCTTGATATTCTTCCGCGTTATATGCGCGTATAACGCGAACACCATTGAGATTTTCTCGTGTTACGAGGTTAAGGCGATCGATAAGTTTTTGCGATATACGAAATTTTGGCATTACGACAATAACCAACACACTTAAACCAATGACAAGAGATAAGACCGCAATCACGGTAACCCAAGTAAGTGAAGCGCTTGTCGCATTGATCTTGCAAAATGCCCAAATCGCCGTAATCGGCGCGGAAAAAGCCATTCTCATAATAATAAGGAAAGCCATCGTAACCTGTTCGATATCGTTCGTGCTTCTAGTGACAAGAGAGGCCGTAGAAAAACGGTTGATCTCGCCTAAAGAGAAATGAGACACCTTATCATTGATTTCACGTCTAAGATTCGTGACAAATGAAGCGGTAATCGCACTTGCTAAAACCGCGATGACAGCGCTACAAAGGGTTCCTCCGAAAGCAGCAAGGAGCATAAATCCACCTTCACGCCAGATATTCATAACGGATGCATCGCGAATCGAAGCGATCATCGATAAGGAGTCTGGAGGGACTGCCCCGCTATTTTCTAAAATTTTGTAAAGCAAAGACCAATCGCCGCCGCTCGCTAAAAAAGCAGCGTACATTTCTTTCCCGAGTTTGTCGGGGTTATCATGAAGATTCAAATAATTAATCGCGCTGATGAGTGAAGATGAATAGTCCGTCATCTTCATCGTGCAATAAACTTGAAGGACCGTAAGCCCAACAATAATAGTAAGAAACAACCAATCGATTTTGCGGAATCTCTTCAGTAGTTTTATCATTCGTTTCCCTCCGCGTGCTTTTCAACTTTATATTAAGAATATAAGTGTTGAATTTATTGGGAAATAATACCTTCGAGGTTTTTTGAAGAAAAGAACTTTTTCCTCCCCAAAGAAATAGAACGCAAAATATGCGCTTGTTCAATCAAAAAAGCGGAAACCTGTTTTGCTGATTTGTCGATTCGTAGCGATATACGAAAGAAGAGAAATCGCTTTTGGCTTTTGGTTGAATCAAATTGGAAAATCGTTCGGAACGAAAACAAAGTTGAAAAAATTCTCTTTCACACAATAAAAACCATGGAATTTTTCAACGTGATTCGCCTTCAAAGTAACAATTCTCTCATCCTTGCCTTGAGCGATAAAAGTGATGGTTCCATCATCGTTTTTGAACGCTTCTATCACGCCCCAAAAGCATTTGTAACCTTTGAAAATTCCAACTCCTAAGGCAGCTATTACGAGAATCGAGCCGATTGTCACAATGGTTTTGTACAAAGCAAAGTCAAACTCTCTGAAATGAATTACGTTTGCCAGGATCAAAGAATAAAAAACAATCCAGCCCGCAAAATAACAAAGGCAAATCGCTAAATAAGGCCATCGTTTCAATAGAATAAGCTTGAGGAAATCTTTGTATTTTATCTCAAAACTGGATATCTTCTCGCTTGTGGTTGGGTTGAATGGCATTTAGCAAACTCCTTCTTACTAGGAACGCCTTGCAAAAGCGTTTCTAGCGTTCTTATTCTAGAATATTCAAGGAAAAATGCTAGCAAGAGGCGATTATTGCAGTGTTTTTGAACACTAACCGATGGATTGCCCACCAATTGCCAAACTCAACGCCTTTGTCTCTCCCTTAAAGAGGATTATTGTGATGACAACTGGGTCATCTTCTTATACTTTAAATGATTTCTCGCTATCCATTTCGATTTTACCTTTTTCATTTATGAACAGACTCCAACGCTTGCCGTTTTGCTAACGCTATGTTTGATCCTTGCGAGAAGAAAAAAAGCCACATTTCGGATGTGGCGTTATATCAAATGGTCGGGATACTCAGATTCGAACTGAGGGTCTTCTGCTCCCAAAGCAGACGCGG